>Ga0160473_100009_pt1 | contig 285098 bp, 198 predicted proteins | sample HID1975I_E11MG_FD_108217 | JGI IMG/M metagenome (GOLD analysis project Ga0160473, IMG submission 108217) | Enriched soil microbial communities from UW Madison campus, WI, USA - HID1975I_E11 MG | ecosystem: Environmental > Terrestrial > Soil > Unclassified | place: USA: Madison, Wisconsin...
ACCCCTCGGGGGCAGGCGTTAGTGGGCCATGGATGGCCCACGGTCGGTGACTGAGTACATGGATGTACGCCGGAACCGAAACGCCTGCCCCCGAGGGGTCGGGGCCCGCACCGCAAGGCGACGAAAGCTACCGCGCAGTGCGAACCATCAGAGATGCAAAGACCAAAATGGAGAAATAGCCCCCCTTGTGCGCAAGGGGGGCGCGGCGACAGCCGCGGGGGATAGAAGAACCTATTTCAATGCCCGATCCACCGCCTCGATCATCGCCCGCTTGCCGAACAGGAAGTCCCACAGGCTCCCGCCCATTTGCCGCCACAGCACCGCCGAGCGCACAGCCGCCAGCAACAGCGCACGAATCTCCGCCACCACGCCCGCCTGGCCGAGGTAATGCGGATTGCCCTGCACCATCACGCGCGGCTTGAGGTGGCTGATCGTGTCCGCATACAGCCCGCCCAACGCGGAAAGCACGTCCGGATGCCCGCTGTCACCCAATGCCTGCGCTTGTCGCGAGGCTTTGTCGATCCCCGCCGTCACCGCCGCCACGGTCGCCGGATCGCGCACGAAACGCCGCTCCAGTTGCAGCACTTCCAGCGCCAGGCGCGGCAAGACGTCGTCCTGGCCCTGGTTGCGGAAATGGTTGTGCAGCAGGCGCAGCCCCGGCGCCAGTTGCGCACGGCTGCCATACACGGACTCCGGCGTATCGGCGTCGATGCGGAACACGCTGTCCATCGCCGTGCGCACGCTGGCAGCTTCGGAATGGCCGGTTTCGGCGATGCGCCGCACCTGCTGCAGGGCCTGGGCGATCCCGGCCAGTGCCAGTACGCGGTTGTCCATCGGGGCGGTCATCGAGCCGGTACCTCTGTTGCGGAAAGGAAATCAGCGTGCTGCGCCTGCACGAAAGGGCAGGGGGCGTCGGTATGCGCAATCACCGCGCCACCCAGGCATTGCTCGCCGTCATACAACACCAGCGACTGGCCCGGGGTGACGGCGCGCTGCGGACGGGCGAAGTGCACGTCCACGCAGCCATCGTCGCGCACGCGTACCGTGCACGGTTCGTCCGGTTGGCGGTATCGCGTCTGTGCGGTGCATTCGAACTGCCGGGCCGGTGGCGCGCCGGCAATCCAGTGCGCCGTCTCCGAGCGCAGTTGGCGCGATTGCAGCCATGGGCTGTCGCGATCTTGGTCGACGTAGAGGATGTTGCTCGCCACGTCCTTGCCCACCACGTACCACGGCGCAGCCGCGCGGCCACGCACGCCGCCGATGTTCAGGCCTTCGCGCTGGCCCAGGGTGAAATAGAACACGCCAGGATGTTCGGCAATACGCACACCCTGCGGATCGCGGATCTCGCCCGCACGCGCCGGCAGGTAGCGGCCGAGGAACTCGCGGAAATCGCGTTCGCCGATGAAGCAGATGCCGGTGGAGTCCTTCTTGGCGTGGGTCTGCAAGCCGGCCTCGCGCGCGATGCGGCGCAGGTCGGCCTTGTGCAGGTCGCCGATCGGGAACAGCGTGGCCGCCAGCTGTTCCTGCCCCAGTTGGTGCAGGAAGTAGCTTTGATCCTTGCTGGTGTCCACGCCACGCAGCAGGCGCCAGCGTCCACCGGCCTGCGCCACGCGGGCGTAATGGCCGGTGGCGATGCGCTCGGCGCCCAGCGCGCGTGCGGCATCCAGGAAATGCTTGAACTTGACCTCGCGATTGCACAGCACGTCCGGGTTCGGCGTGCGGCCGGCGGCGTATTCGGCGAGGAAGTGCTCGAACACACCCTGCCAGTACTCGCTGGAAAAATCGCGGAAGTGAAAGGGGATGCCGAGCCGGCCGCAGACCGCGACGGCGTCGCGCCGGTCGTCTTCGGCGCGGCAATCGCCGCTGCCGTCGTCGGCCCAGTTCTGCATGAACAGTCCGGCGACGGCCTCGCCCTGCTGGACCAGTCGCCAGGCAGCGACCGAGGAGTCGACGCCCCCGGATACCCCGACCACGATGTGCGGCGCGCTGCTCAAAGCGTGCGCACCAATGACAGCGGCAGGCGCTGGCCACCGAGGTAGTCCGCCACCACTTCCCACACCAGCGGGCTACGCAGTCGCGCCAGATCGGCGCGCAGTTCGGCCGGCGTCATCCACACCGCGGCGAGGATGCCGTCGTCGAGTGGACGCGCTGGGTCGTGGCTCAGCGGGTGGGCGGCGAAGGCGAAGCGCAGGTAGGACTCACCATCCGGAGCGGTCCATTGGTAGCAGCCGATGAAGTCGGTGAGCTGCACCGTCCAGCCGGTCTCTTCGAGGGTCTCGCGCATTGCCGCGGCCTGCAGGGACTCGCCCGGTTCGAGATGGCCCGCGGGCTGGTTGATGACCTCGCGGCCGTCGATCCGCTCCACCACCTGCAGCAGGCGACCCTCCCGGACGACCACGGTCGCCACGGTGACGTGCGGCGCGGGCGGGCGGGGCGCCGCCATCAGAACTGGTCCTTGCCGGGGGTGAGCTGGGCTTCCATCGCATCGGCGGCGCGGGTGGTGGCCTCGATGGCATCGGCCAGCGGCTTGCCCGACAGGTCGGCCGGCACGCGGGTGACGTAGATGGCGATGCCGTCCTGGCGCACCCAGGCGCCGACGATGTTCTCCTGGCCCTCCTGCAGCAACCGGTTGGCGATATCGCCCGGCAGGCTGTCACCCTCGGCACGGTAGGCCGGGGACCAGATCTCGCGCAGTTCGAGCTGGCCGAAGCGTTCGGTATGGGCGCGCACGTAGGTCACCTGCTGGCGCCCGCCATCGAGGGCGAACAGCAGCCGGTAGTCGCCGTCTGCATCCACTTGCGGCTCAAGGTCGAGCGCACGCAGCCGCGCCTCGATGCCCTGGCCCTCGCTGGGCACGCGCGTGGCGGCAGGCTTGGCCACGGGCGGCGCGGCCAGCAGTGGCAGGCTGGCCATCAGGGCGAGCAGGGCGGCGGTGGCTGCCGCGGCAGGAACAACAACGGCCGGCGGTCGCTTCATCAGGCTTGAAATTCGGGGGGAAGGAACGAATTGTGCGGGGCAGGACGTGAATCGTCCATTCCGCACACCCCTCAACTTATAATGTCGCGATGCCCCGCAAGCCCTCCCCCGAACACGACCACGGCGTATTGGTCGAGACCAGTCGTCCGGAAGTCGCACCGCCGCCGCGCTACCAGGTCCTGCTGCTCAATGACGATTACACCCCGATGGAGTTCGTGGTGACCGTGCTGCAGCAGTTCTTCACCATGGACCTGGAAAAGGCCACCCAGGTTATGCTGCACGTCCATACCCGTGGCCGCGGCGTGTGCGGGGTCTATACCCGCGAGGTCGCCGAGTCCAAGGTGGCCCAGGTCAACGAGTTCTCGCGCATGAACCAGCATCCGCTGCTGTGCACGATGGAGCAGACCTGATCGCCCGGACCCCGGGCGGGGCCGTTCCGGTCCGACGGTGTCCCATGGATGCAACGCTGTGACGCGGTTGGCGTACTAACGTCGCGTGAACATGACCTTCCGATAGGGTTGTGGAAAATCCTGACCGAAGCCGCATATTGTTGGCACCAGTCGTCGGAGCTTCCCCATGTTCAGCAAAGACCTCGAGCAAACCATTGGCCAGTGCTACAAGCGGGCTCGCGAGGCGCGTCATGAGTTCATGACCGTCGAGCACCTGCTGCTGGCGCTGCTCGACAACCCGTCCGCCCAGGCCGTGCTCAAGGCCTGCGGTGCGGACGTCGGCCGACTGCGCAGTGACCTGGAACAGGCCATCGAGGCCTCGGTCTCGCGCCTGGCCGAGGATGATGGCCGCGATACGCAGCCTACCCTGGGCTTCCAGCGCGTGTTGCAGCGCGCCGTGTACCACGTGCAGTCCTCGGGCAAGAAGGAGGTCACCGGCGCCAATGTGCTGGTCGCCATCTTCGGCGAGAAGGATTCGCACGCGGTGTACTTCCTCAACCAGCAGGACATCACCCGGCTGGATATCGTCAATTACCTGTCCCACGGCATCGCCAAGCTCGGCGAGGAGGGCGATGGTGCCGCCTCCGGCGAGACCGAGGGCAAGGCCGAGGGCGGCGAGGGCGAAGGCAAGGGCGATGCCCTGGCCGAGTTCGCCAGCAACCTCAACGATGCGGCCCGCGCCGGGCGGATCGATCCGCTGGTCGGTCGTGCCGACGAAATCGAGCGCACGATCCAGGTGCTGTGCCGTCGCCGCAAGAACAATCCGCTGTATGTCGGTGAGGCGGGCGTGGGCAAGACCGCGATCGCCGAAGGCCTGGCCAAACGCATCGTCGAAGGCGCCGTGCCTGCGGTGCTGTCCGACGCGGTCATCTATTCGCTCGACCTGGGCGCGCTGGTGGCCGGCACCAAGTATCGCGGTGACTTCGAAAAGCGCCTGAAGAGCGTGTTGACCGCGCTGAAGAAGGTGCCCAACGCGGTGCTGTTCATCGACGAGATCCACACCATCATCGGCGCCGGTTCGGCATCCGGGGGCACGATGGATGCGTCGAACCTGATCAAGCCGGCGCTCGCCTCCGGCGAGCTGCGCTGCATCGGTTCGACCACCTTCCAGGAATACCGCGGCATCTTCGAGAAGGATCGCGCCCTGGCGCGGCGCTTCCAGAAGATCGACATCGTCGAGCCGACGGTGGGCGAAACCTTCCAGATCCTGCAGGGCCTGAAGCCGAAGTACGAAGCCCATCACGGCGTGACCTACGCCGACGATGCGCTGCAGGCGGCGGTGGACCTGTCGGTCAAGCACATCGGCGACCGCCTGTTGCCGGACAAGGCCATCGACGTGATGGACGAGGCGGGTGCGCGGCAACGGCTGCTGCCCGAAGGCGTGCGCAAGGAGCTGATCGACATCGAGGAGATCGAGACCATCGTCGCCAAGATGGCGCGGATTCCCGCCAAGCAGGTCAGCGCCACCGACAAGGACGTGCTCCAGCACCTGGAGCGCAACCTCAAGATGGTGATCTTCGGCCAGGATACGGCGATCGAAACGCTGTCGTCGGCGATCAAGCTGTCGCGTTCTGGGCTGGGAAATCCGGAAAAGCCGATCGGCAACTTCCTGTTCGCCGGCCCCACCGGCGTCGGCAAGACCGAGGTCACCCGGCAGCTGGCGCTGCAGCTGGGCATCGAGCTGGTGCGCTTTGACATGAGCGAGTACATGGAGCCGCACTCGGTGAGCCGCTTGATCGGTGCGCCTCCGGGCTATGTCGGCTTCGACCAGGGCGGCCTGCTGACCGAGAAGATCGTCAAGACCCCGCACTGCGTGCTGCTGCTGGACGAGGTGGAGAAGGCGCATCCGGACATCTTCAACATCCTGTTGCAGGTCATGGACCGCGGCATCCTCACCGATACCAACGGGCGCGAGGCCAACTTCAAGAACGTGATCCTGGTGATGACCACCAATGCGGGTGCGGCGCAGGCATCGCGGCGCACGATCGGTTTCACCCAGCAGGACCACTCCACCGATGCGATGGAAACGATCCGCCGCAGCTTCACCCCGGAATTCCGCAACCGCCTCGACGCGGTGGTGCAGTTCCAGGCGCTGGGCTTCGACCACATCCTGCGCGTGGTGGACAAGTTCCTGATCGAGCTCGAAGCACTCCTGCAGGAAAAGCACGTCAGCCTGGCCACCACGCCGACCGCGCGCGATTGGCTGGCCCAGCACGGCTTCGATCCGCTGATGGGCGCGCGGCCGATGGCGCGGGTCATCCAGGACAAGATCAAGCGTCCGCTGGCCGACGAGCTGCTGTTCGGCAAGCTGGTCAACGGCGGCAAGGTCAACATCGACGTCAAGGATGGCGAGCTGGTGGTGGAAACCCAGTCCGAGCCGGAGCGCCTGCTGCCGGCTACGGTGGAATAAGCGACTCAGGCCGTGCCCGGATCCCGGGCACGGCAAAACCGGCGATGCTTGCGCCTCGCCGGTTCGTGTTCACCGTTTGACTCACCGAAGCGGCCCATGGGCCGCTTTTCTGCTTCTGGGCGACCGGTGCCAGCGTCGCTGAAGCCGCTGCAGTAACGGCCGCGCCGTTACTTCATGCGATAGGTGATGCGGCCCTTGGTCAGGTCGTACGGCGTCATCTCGACCTTGACCCGGTCACCGGTCAGGATGCGGATGTAGTTCTTGCGCATACGGCCGGAGATGTGGGCGATGATCTCGTGCCCGTTCTCCAGCTTGACCCGGAAAGTGGTGTTCGGCAGCGTCTCGCTGACAGTGCCTTCGAATTCGATGGAATCGTCTTTCGACATGTAGTCCTGCGGTTCGGGGATGGCCCTACACGGACCCTAAGGGCGGGGATTTTACGCCTCCGGGCTGTCCCTTGCAAAGTTTGCGTTAAGCACGTGCGCTGCAGCCAGCGGCGCCGGCCCGGCCGCGTTCAGCCCAGGGCAGCGGCCGGCCGCCCGCCGAAGCGCGCGGTCCAGGCCCCTTCGAGGCCGCTTTGGGGGACCAGGCCGCCCACCTGCGCCATGAATTCCCGTCGCGGCACCGGCCGCGCGCCGAGGCTCAGCAAGTGGGGGTTCTCCACCTGGGCATCGATCAGCGGCGCACCTTGCTGGTGCAGGAAGTCCGCCAAGGCCGCCAGGGCGACTTTCGAGCCGCCGCTCTGCGCGCTGAACATGCTTTCGCCGAAGAACATCCGGCCGATAGCCACGCCGTAGATGCCCCCCACCAGCAGCTCGCCGTCATAGACCTCGACCGAGTGGGCATGACCGAGGCGGTGCAACTGGCTGTAGGCACGTTGCATGGCCGGGGTGATCCAGGTGCCGTCCTGGCCTCGTCGCGGGGCGTTTGCGCAGGCGGCCACGACGGCATCGAACGCAGTGTCTGCCCGCACGATCCACGCATGGCGTCGCAACGCGCGACGGAATCGCGTGGGCAGGCGGAACTGTGTGGTGTCGAAGGTCACGCGGGGATCTGGCGACCACCACAGGATCGGCTGGCCTTCCGAAAACCACGGGAAGATGCCGTGGGTGTAGGCATTGATCAGGCGTTCGGGGCTCAGGTCCCCGCCGATCGCCAGCAGGCCATCGGGATCGCGCAGCGCCTGCTCCACCGGCGGGAAGGGCGCCAGCGGGTCATCGGACAGCAGGGCGGGGTGGCGCGGCACCGGTCAGGGGTGCTCGCGGAAAGGCGAGTGCGATTGCAGCTCGCGGAAGTAGTCCTGCACCGAGGCACGTTCCTGTGCGCACCACTCGGCCAGCGGCGCGCGGAAGCCGGGGTCGGCGATCCAGTGCCGGCTGCGCACCTGCGTGGGCAAGAAGCCTCGGGCCAGCTTGTGCTCGCCTTGCGCGCCGGGCTCGAAACGCTGCAGGCCTTCGCGCAGGCAGTACGCGATGCCCTGGTAATAGCAGGTCTCGAAGTGCAGCCCGGGCAGGGTCGCGCCGCCCCAGTAACGGCCGTATAGCGTGTCGCCACCGCGCAGGCACAGCGCGCCGGCCAGCGGCTCGCCCGCCGCTTCGGCGAGGAAGATCACCAGCGATTCGGGCATCGCCTGCCTCAGGTGCTGCAGGAAACCCAGCGTCAGTGCGGGCGAGTTGCCGTATTCGCGAAAGGTCTTGAGGTAGAAGCCGTGCATCGCCGCCAGGTCATCGTCACTGGCATCGTGCCCATGGACAGTGCGGAAGTGGATGCCCGACCGCGCCACCTTGCTGCGCTCCTGGCGGATGTTCTTGCGGTGCTTGTGGTCCATCGACGCCAGGAAGGTGTCGAAATCTTCCCAGCCGGCTTGGCGCTGCCAGTGATATTGCACGTCGTGGCGCAGGAGCCAGGCGTCGCCGCCCATATCGAACAGCGCTTCTTCGGCAGCCGTGTGGAAGTTGATGTGGGCCGAAGACAGGCCGTTGTCTTCGACCAGCGCGACCGCGGCCTGCAACAGTTGCCTGGCGATGTCGGGGTCGCGCGCAAGCACGCGCGGGCCGGTGACCGGCGAGTACGGCACCGCGCCCAGCCATTTCGGAAAGTATTCCTGGCCGTACTGCGCATAGGCATGCGCCCACGCATGATCGAACACGAACTCGCCATGCGAGTTGGTCTTCAGATAACCGGGCAGCGCGCCGCGCAGCTGGTCGTCTTCCCACCAGGTGAGGTGCAACGGCGTCCAGCCCCATTCCGGGCGCAGGCAGCCATGCGCCTCCAGGCCCGCGAGGAAGGCATGACGGACAAACGGGTTTTGTCCGTCATGCAGCGCATCCCAGTCTGCTGCCGGGATCTCTCCCAGGCGACGGCAAGCGCGCACTTGCCCCGGCATCGGCGGCTCAGTCCGCCTGGTCGAGGAAGCGCTCGGCGTCGAGCGCGGCCATGCAGCCGAAGCCGGCCGAGGTGATGGCCTGGCGGTAGTGCTGGTCGGCAACGTCGCCGGCGGCAAAAACGCCTTCCACCGAGGTCTCCGTGGCATTGCCACCCAGGCCCGAGCGGATCTCCAGGTAGCCGTTGTTCATGGCCAGCTGGCCATCGAACAACTGGGTGTTGGGGTGGTGGCCAATGGCCACGAAGAAGCCGTGCACGTCGAGATCGCGCGTGCTGCCGTCCAGGGTCGACTTGACCCGCACGCCAGTCACGCCGGCGTCGTTGCCCAGCACTTCGTCGACGGTGTGGTGCCACACCGGCTCGATCTTGCCGGCCTTGATCTTGTCGAACAGCTTGTCCTGCATGATCTTTTCCGCGCGCAGGGTGTCGCGGCGGTGGATCAGGTAGACCTTGCGGGCGATGTTGGACAGGTACAGCGCCTCTTCCACGGCCGTATTGCCGCCGCCGATCACGGCCACGTCCTGGTCGCGATAGAAGAAGCCATCGCAGGTGGCGCAGGCGGAGACGCCACGGCCCTTGAAGGTTTCTTCCGAGGGGATGCCCAGGTACTTGGCGGTGGCGCCCGTGGCGATGATCAGCGCATCGCAGGTGTAGGTGTGGTTGTCACCGCTGAGGGTGAAGGGGCGCTTGGACAGGTCCGCGGTGTGGATGTGGTCGAAGATCACTTCGGTCTCGAAGCGTTCGGCGTGCGCCTGCATGCGCGACATCAGGTCCGGGCCCATCAGGCCGTGGGCGTCGCCGGGCCAGTTGTCGACCTCGGTCGTGGTCATCAGCTGGCCGCCCTGCTGCAGGCCGGTGACGAGCACGGGCTTGAGGTTGGCGCGCGCGGCGTACACCGCGGCAGTCCAGCCGGCGGGGCCGGAGCCGAGGATCAGGAGGCGGGAATGCTTGGCAGGACTGCTCGGAGAAGCGCTCATATATACTCGCGATCGGAAAGATATGCCGGCACGATCGCAACGTCGGCGTTCGTCCGCAGGGGGCATAGAGTGGCGATGCGCCACGGTTGAATCAAGGCGAATGGGTGGAACTGGGTGAGCCGCTGGTGGTCCGGCTGCGTGGGTGTGGGTTGCCTGCGTGCCCCCATCCGCCCCTTCGGGGCACCTTCCCCCGCAAGCGGGAGAAGGGTGGCGGCGCCCCTGGGCTTCTCTCCCTCTCCCGCGTGCGGGAGAGGGCCGGGGTGAGGGCGCTCTTTTCCCTCTCCCGGGGCTGATTCTCAGCCCTGCGTCGTTTACTATCAATCACTAAGCTTTCTTTTCTAAGGTCTGGCAACAGGTGGCAAAACAGGTTCCCGAACGCGGCGCAGCCGCGGAAGCCAAGGCATCGCGCAAGCCCGTGCCCACCGACAACGCACGCCGGCAACGCCTGTGGCGTGATCTGGCGTTGATCGCGATCGCGCCGCTGCTGCTGTACCTGCTGGCCAGCCTGTTCACCTATTCGGCCGCCGACCCAGGCTGGTCGCAGACCGGTAGCGTGGTCACGCCGATTCACAACATGGGCGGCAAGGCCGGCGCGTGGATCGCCGATGTGCTGCTGCAGCTGTTCGGTTACGTGGCCTTCCTGTTGCCGATCATCCTCGGTGCGGTGGCCTGGATCGCGCTGTTCGGCCTGGAAAAGGAAGGGCAGGGCGAACAGGAACTCGGCCCGGCGCTGCGGCTGGTCGGCATGGTCGGCTTCCTGATCGCCGCCACCGGTTTCCTGCATCTGCGGATGTTCTCCGGCGACGTGGCCCAGGCCGGCGGCATCCTTGGCAAGCTGGTCGCCAATTCCCTGCGCGCCGCCTTCGGCCCGTTGGGCAGCAATCTGTTCGTGATGGTGCTGCTGCTGATTTCGATCACCCTGGCCACCGGCTTGTCGTGGTTTGCGGTGATGGAGCGCATCGGCCGCTGGGTGCTGGCGATCCCGCCGCTGTTGCGCAAGAGCGGCCAGCAGGCCAACGAATGGCAGCAGACCCGCGCCATGCGAGAGGAGCGCGAGGAAGTGCGCAAGGTCGAGGCCGTCAAGCAGGCCAAGCGCGAGCCGGTGAAGATCGAGCCGCCACCGGCACCGGTGGTGGAGAAGAGCGAACGCGCCAAGCGCGAGCAGCAGATCCCGATGTTCCATGGTGTCAACGGCGATGGTTCGGACCTGCCGCCGCTGGCCCTGCTCGATGACCCCAAGCCGCAGGTCAAGGGCTACTCCGAGGAAACCCTGGAGACGCTCTCGCGGCAGATCGAGTTCAAGCTCAAGGACTTCCGCATCGACGCGCAGGTGGTCGGCGCCTATCCGGGGCCGGTGATCACCCGCTTCGAGATCGAGCCGGCGCCGGGCGTGAAGGTCAGCCAGATCAGTTCGCTGGACAAGGACATCGCCCGCGGGCTGTCGGTCAAGTCCGTGCGCGTGGTCGATGTGATCCCGGGCAAGTCGGTGGTCGGGCTGGAGATTCCGAACGTCTCGCGCGAGATGATCTTCCTTTCCGAGCTGCTGCGCTCCAAGGAATACGACAAGTCCCCCAGCCACCTCACCCTGGCCTTGGGCAAGGACATCGCCGGCCGCCCGACGGTGGCCGACCTGGCGCGCATGCCGCACTTGCTCGTGGCCGGTACCACCGGCTCGGGCAAGTCGGTGGCGGTCAACGCGATGGTGCTGAGCCTGTTGTACAAGGCCTCGCACAAGGACCTGCGGATGCTGATGATCGACCCGAAGATGCTCGAACTGAGCGTCTACCAGGGCATCCCGCATCTGCTGGCGCCGGTAGTCACCGACATGAAGGAGGCCGCCAACGGCCTGCGCTGGTGCGTGGCCGAGATGGAGCGCCGCTACAAGCTGATGAGCACCGTGGGCGTGCGCAACCTGGCCGGCTTCAACAAGAAGGTGAAGGACGCCGAGGAAGCGGGCCAGCCGCTGATGGACCCGCTGTTCAAGCCGAACCCGGAACTGGGCGAAGCCCCGCGCCCGCTGGAGACGCTGCCGTTCATCGTCATCTTCATCGACGAATTCGCCGACATGATGATGATCGTCGGCAAGAAGGTCGAAGAGCTGATCGCGCGCCTGGCGCAGAAGGCCCGTGCTGCCGGCATCCACCTGATCCTGGCCACGCAGCGCCCGTCGGTGGACGTCATCACTGGCCTGATCAAGGCCAATATCCCGACCCGCATCGCCTTCCAGGTCAGCTCGAAGATCGATTCGCGCACCATCCTCGACCAGTCCGGCGCCGAGACGCTGCTCGGCCACGGCGACATGCTCTACCTGCCGCCGGGCACGGCCATGCCGGACCGCGTGCACGGGGCCTTTGTCAGCGACGAGGAAGTGCATCGCGTGGTCGAGCATCTCAAGGCCAGCGGGCCGACCTCCTACATCGAGGGCGTGCTCGACGAGGTGCAGACCATGGGCGACGGCGTGGTGGTCGGCGCGACCGGCCTGCCGGAAAGCAGCGGCGGTGGCGGCGATGAGTCCGATCCGCTGTACGACGAAGCCCTGCGCATCGTCACCGAGACCCGTCGCGCGTCGATCTCCGGCGTGCAGCGCCGGCTCAAGATCGGCTACAACCGCGCTGCGCGCCTGATCGAGGCGATGGAGATGGCCGGCGTGGTCAGCGCGCCGGAGCACAACGGCGACCGCACCGTGTTGGCGCCGCCGCCGCCGAAGTAAGCTGGTCGGGGACCGCACTGATTCCGGTGCGGCATTGCGGGTGGTTCGGACCACCTTTCGGGGGTTTCGGTGTTGCGTTCCTTTGCGTGTGTGCTGTTGGCTCCGTTGTTGTGGCCGATGGCCGCCGTCGCCCAGTCGGCCCAGGTCGGGCCGCCGGTCCCGCCGCCGGGGCAGGCCGAGAACAACTTCAGCTATGTGCGTTACCGGGCCGACTACGAAGTCCGGCCGGACGCGAGCAATGTCGAGACCGACAGCTACGAAATCCTGCTGAAGACCAAATCAGCGGTGGAGCATTTCAGCCAGGTGCGGCTGAGCTACAGCGACAAGATGGAAACGCTGGAGGTGCTGGAGGCCTATACGGTCACCGCCGACGGCGAGCGCCAGCCGGTGCCGGCCGATCGCATCTATACCCAGGAAAGTTATTCCAGCGCGTCGGCGGCGATGTACGCCGACCGCAAGGTGAGGGTGATCGTGTTCCCGAACCTGGCGCCAGGGGCCCGCATCGCCTACGTGGTCCGCAAGACGCAGAACACGCCTTACTTCCCCGGCTACTTCAGCCTGTGGGAAACCTTCAGCGTGTTCTCGCAGTACGAAGATGCCGTGGTGACCCTGACCGCGCCCGAGCGCATGCCCATGCAGGTGTGGGCGCGCGGGGTCCAGGCGCAGCGGCCGGTCAAGCACAGGGGCCAGGCCCGTTGGGAATGGCGCTACCAGCGTGCGTTGCCGATGAAGAGCCAGAACTGGAGCGCGGCAGCGTGGGAGTTCAGTCCCACGATCATGGCCAGCAGCTATCGCGACTGGAAGCAGATGGGCCTGGCCTATCACGCCAAGGCCGGGGAGGCAGCCACGGTGACGCCGAAGATCCAGTTCCTGGCCGATCGCATCACCCATGGCATCGACGACCGTCGCGCGCAGGCCGCCGCGCTGTACGACTGGGTGGCGCGCAACATTCGCTACGTGGCGGTGTACCTGGGCAATGGCGGGCTGGAACCGAACCCGGCCGAACGCATCGCCGATAGCCAGTACGGCGACTGCAAGGACCACACCGTCATCCTCGAGGCCTTGCTCGCGGCCAAGGGCATCGCCAGCACGCCGGTGCTGATCGGCGCCGACGGTGGCCCCACCTTGCCGAGCGTCCCGGTGTTGGGGCGGTTCAATCACGCCATCAGCTACCTGCCGGAGTTCGACCTGTACGTCGACTCGACCAACCCGTACGCGCGTTTCGGCCAGCTGCCGGCCTCCGACCTCGGTGCGCCGGTGGTGCATACCGCCGACGGACGCCTGGCGCGCACGCCGCCGAATGACCGCAGCCGCAACACCTATACCGCCCGCAGCGAGTACGACTTCCGCAGTGATGGCGGCCTGCAAGGGCTGACCACGCTTGATGGTGGGCAGACCGGCGAGGTGGGCCTGCGTGCGATGTTCGTGCAGCTCAACGCGCAGAACCGCACGCGCATCGAGGAATCGATCATCGCCCAGGCCGGCTTCGATGGGCGTGGCGCGCTGGAGCTGCAGGGCGACCCGCAGGATCTGCAAGCGCCGTTTGCCTATCGCTATCGCTACCAGGCCAGCGATTACGTGGACTTCAACCAGGTCGGCGGCATGCGCTTGCCGGACATGCCCGGTGCCGAGTCTGCGCGCGACCTCTACGCCAGCGCCTCGGCCGAGGCCAACCTGACGCCGTTCTACTGCAACGACAGCCTGCGCGAAGAGACGTATGTGCTGCGCTTCCCGCCGGACGTGCCGATTGCGGCCTTGCCCCAGGACGCCACGTTCGCCAACCCGGCCGGCGAATACAGCGTGCGATGGCAGCGTCAGGGCCAGGTCGTCACCAGCGTGCACCGGCTGGCGCGCAAGGCCGTGCATGGTCCGCAGGCCCTGTGCCAGCCAGAGGACTACCCGGCGTTCCGCGCGCTTTACCAGCAGGTGCGGCGTGGTTTCCGTGGGCAGATCGTCTACGGCGATCTCGATCGCGTGCACGCCGCCCACGCCGCGAACTGAACGAAGCGGCGCCAAGGCGCTCGCCCGTTCACCCGCTTGGCGGCAGAATGGCGCCCTCACTTTCATGGATCGCTCCCATGCTGCGCACGCTGCGTTACGCCGTTCTCGCCACCGGCCTGCTGGCCAGCACCGCCTTCGCCGGTGCCCGGGCCGAACTGGACACCTTCACCCGTGGCTTGAAGGGCCTGGATGGCACCTTCTCGCAGCAGGTGTTCGATGCGGGCGGCAAGCTCAAGGAAACCACCAGTGGGCGCGTGGCTTTGTCCGCGCCGCGGCAGTTCCGCTGGGAGTACACCAAGCCGTACCAGCAGTTGATCGTGGCCGATGGCCAGAAGGTGTGGATCTACGACCCGGACCTGCAGCAGGTCACCGTGCGTCCGCAGGGCGAGGAAGAGCGCAACAGCCCGCTCAGCGCATTGATCGATCCCTCGCGCCTGGCCAAGCAGTACGACATCAGCGAAGAAGCGGCGCCGCGTGATGGCCTGCAGTGGTTGTCGCTGACGCCGAAGGCCGGTGCCGACGCGACCTTCCAGATCGCCTCGCTGGGCTTTGGGGCGAACGGCCTGGCACGAATGGAAGTGGTGGACGCCATCGGCCAGCGCACCGCGATCCGTTTCGACGGCTTGAAGCGCAATCCGGGCTTTGCCGCCGATACGTTCAAGTTCACCCCGGGCAAGGGCGTGGACGTCGTAGGCGAGTAATCCCTGCGCACGGCCGCCGCCTTGCAGGCGCGACGCCAGCCGCGGCCTGTGAACCCCGGGTCGCGGCCGGGCTCGCGCGCGAAGGTAGAATGAGCGCGTGGCCCGCACCAAGACTCCCACCGAACCTGCGCCCGACCTGTTGAGCGTCGACCAGGACCACCTGCGTCCGCTGGCCGAGCGCATGCGTCCGCGCAGCCTTGACGAGATGGTCGGCCAACGCCGTCTGCTGGCGCCGGGCAGCGCGTTGCGTCGCGCCGTCGAATCCGGCCGCGTGCATTCGATGATCCTGTGGGGCCCGCCCGGCTGCGGCAAGACCACGCTGGCGCTGCTGCTGGCCCACTATGCCGATGCCGAGTTCAAGGCGATCTCCGCGGTGCTCTCCGGGCTGCCGGAAGTGCGCCAGGTGCTGGCCGAGGCCGCGCAGCGCTTTGCCGGCGGCCGCCGCACGGTGTTGTTCGTTGACGAGGTGCATCGCTTCAACAAGAGCCAGCAGGATGCATTCCTGCCGCACATCGAACGCGGCACGATCATTTTCGTCGGCGCCACGACCGAGAACCCGTCCTTCGAATTGAACTCGGCCTTGTTGTCGCGTTGCCGCGTGCATGTGATGGAGGCGGTCTCGCCAGAAGACATCCGCCAGGCGCTGCGGCGCGCGCTGGAGGACGACGCGCGCGGGCTGGGCGAAGAATCGTTGCGGGTGTCGGACGAATCGCTGCTGGAGATCGCCACGGCCGCCGATGGCGATGTGCGCCGCGCGTTGACCTTGCTGGAGATCGCCGCCGAGCTGGCGCAGGACGAGGGCGGCGAGATCACCCCGGCCACGCTACTGCAGGTGTTGGCCGACCGTACCCGCCGCTTCGACAAGGGTGGCGAACAGTTCTACGACCAGATCTCGGCGCTGCATAAATCGGTGCGCAGCTCCAACCCGGATGCGGCGCTGTACTGGCTGACCCGGATGCTCGACGGTGGCTGCGACCCGGCCTATCTGGCCCGGCGCCTGACCCGCATGGCGATCGAAGACATTGGCCTGGCCGATCCGCGTGCGCAGCAGATGGCGCTGGAAGCCTGGGAGATCTTCGACCGCCTCGGCAGCCCGGAAGGCGAACTGGCCTTCGCCCAGGTCGTGCTCTACATGGCCAGCACCGCCAAATCCAATGCCGGCTATGCCGCCTTCAACCTGGCCAAGGCCGACGTGCGCGAGTCCGGAACGCAGGAAGTCCCATTGCATCTGCGCAACGCCCCGACCAAGCTGATGAAGTCGCTGGGCTACGGCGCGCAGTACCAGTACGACCACGACGCCGAAGGCGGCATTGCGCTCGACCAGACCGGTTTCCCGGATGCCATGGGCGAGCGGGTGTATTACGAGCCGGTGCCGCGTGGCCTGGAGATCAAGCTCAAGGACAAGCTCGACCGCCTGCGCGAGGCGAGGGCGGCGGCGCGGGCTGACAAGGGCAGTCGCAATAAATGATCATCCAAGCCCGCATCCGGAGGCCGGCATGAACCCGAGCATGTTCTGGTCCTCGCTGCTGCTGGCCATGGCCGGTGGTGCGCTCGGCTCCGGCCTGCGCTTCACGATCGGCGCGAGCCTGCTGCAACGTTTTGGCGCCGGGTTCCCCTGGGGCACGCTGACGGTCAACCTGCTCGGTTCCTTCGTTGCAGGTTTCCTGATGATCTGGCTCGATGCGCGCGGCCCGTCGAGCTGGGCGCTGCGAGCGCTGCTGATCGTCGGTGTCATGGGCGGCCTGACGACGTTCTCGTCGCTGATGATGGAATGCCTGGTGTTCGCCCGCACCGATCGTTCGATGATGATCGCGCTCTACCTGGGTATCACGCTGGTGGCAGGGCTGCTGCTGGTGATGCTGGGGGCGCGCCTGGGTTTGTCGGTGGTGGCGGGCCGGGGCTGATTGGCGAACATGGACAACAAAAAGGGCGACCCATGGGTCGCCCTTTCTGATTGGCACAACCGCGCCGCTTACAGCGCTTCGATGATCCCCGCCGCACCCATGCCGGTGCCGATGCACATGGTCACCATGCCGTACTTCTGCTGGCGGCGGCGCAGGCCGTGCACCAGCGTGGCGGTACGGATCGCACCGGTCGCACCCAGCGGGTGACCCAGCGCGATCGCGCCACCGAGCGGGTTGATCTTCGACGGGTCCAGCTGGCTGTCACGGATCACCGCCAGCGACTGCGCGGCGAAGGCTTCGTTGAGCTCGATCCAGTCCAGCTGGTCCTTGGTCAGGCCGGCCTGCCTGAGCGCCTTCGGGATCGCCGCGATCGGGCCGATACCCATCACTTCCGGGCGCACGCCGGCCACCGAGAAGCTGACGAAGCGCGCCAGCGGGGTCAGGCCGTAATCCTTGATCGCCTGCTCCGAGGCCAGCAGCACCGCACCGGCGCCGTCGCTCATCTGCGACGAGTTGCCGGCCGTGACGCTGCCGCCAAACTGGCCGTTGCGGAACACCGGGCGCAGCTTGGCCAGGCCTTCCATCGACGTATCCAGGCGCGGGCCTTCATCGGTGTCGATCAGCTTCTTGCGCAGCGCAATGGTGTTGCCCGCCAGGTCCGGCACGTGCGAGAGGATCTCGTAAGGGCTGATCTCGTCGCGGAACTCGCCGGCAGCGATGGCCGCCAGCGCCTTCTGGTGCGAGGCTACGGCGAAGGCATCCTGATCCTCGCGCGAGACCTTCCACTCTTCGGCGACCTTTTCGGCGGTGATGCCCATGCCGTAGGCGATGGCCACGTGGTCGTCCTTGAACACCGACGGCGACAAGGCGACCTTGTTGCCCATCATCGGCACCATCGACATCGACTCGGTGCCACCGGCCAGCATCAGGTCGGCATTGCCGAGGCGGATCTCGTTGGCCGCCAGCGCCACGGCCTGCAGGCCGGAGGAACAGAAGCGGTTGATGGTCTGGCCGGCGACGGTGTTCGGCAGGCCCGCCAGCAGCACGCCGATGCGCGCCACGTTCATGCCTTGCTCGCCCTCGGGCATCGCGCAGCCGATGATCGCGTCATCGATGCGCGACAGGTCGATGCCCGGGGCCTGCGCCACTACCGAGCGCAGCACGTGCGCCAGCATGTCGTCGGGACGGGTGTTGCGGAACATGCCCTTGGGCGCCTTGCCGACCGGGGTGCGGGTGGCGGCGACGATGTAGGCGTCCTGGATCTGCTTGGTCATTTCATTACTCCGGAATTCGGGAAGACCGCGGGGACCGCAGCGAACGGGAAGGGCGGCGCCATCACGCAACGGCGCCGCGCCGGCCTCAGTTGCGCAGCGGCTTGCCGGTCTTGAGCATGTGGGCGATGCGGGCCTGGGTCTTTTCCTGCTGGGCCAGTTCCACGAAGTGCTGGCGCTCGAGCTTGAGCAGCCATTCCTCGTCGACCAGGCTGCCACGATCGATTTCACCGCCGCAGACCACGGTCGCGATGCGGCTGGCGATCTCGTAGTCGTACTCGCTGATGAAGCGACCTTCCAGCATGTTGACCAGCAGCATCTTGAAGGTGGCGATGCCGACGTCGCCGGCGACCTGGATGCGGTTGGCCGGCAGCGGCGGACGATAGCCGCCCTCGGCCAGGGCCAGCGCTTCGGCCTTGGCGATGTACAGCGCCTCGTAGGTGTTGAACACGACCTTGTCGGTCTGCCGCAGCAGGCCCAGCTCCTGGGCGTTGACCGCGGAGTTGGAGACCTTGGCCATGGCCACGGTCTCGAAGGTCTTCTTCAGCTCGGCGAACACGTCGCCACCCGGGCCGGCGGCCTGCGAAGCGCGCACGGCGAGCTCCTTCAGGCCACCACCGGCCGGCAGCAGGCCGACGCCGGCTTCGACCAGGCCGATGTAGCTTTCCAGCGACGCCACGGTCTTGGCGCTGTGCATCTGGAACTCACAGCCGCCGCCCAACGCCAGCCCACGCACCGCCGACACCACCGGCACCAGCGAGTACTTGATGCGCTGGCTGGTGCGCTGGAAGTTGGCGACCATCGCTTCGAACTCGGCCAGCTTGCCGGCCTGCAGTGCGCCCAGCGCACCGGCCAGGTCGGCACCGGCGGAGAAGGGTTCCTTGTGCTGCCAGATCACCAGGCCCTTGAAGCCCTGCTCGGCGCGGCGCACCGCTTCCTGCAGGCCATCGAGCACCTGGTCGGAGACGGTGTTCATCTTGGTCTTGAAGCTGACCACGGCGATGTCGTCGCCGTCATGCCACATGCGCAGGCCGTCGTTCTCGAACACCGTCTCGCCCGGGCTGAACTTCTCGCCCAGCAGCGGATCAGGGAAGCGCTGGCGGCGGTAAACCGGCAGCGCCGAGCGCGGCAGCTTGGCGTCGCGCGCCGGGCTGTAGCTGCCCTCGGCGGCATGCACGCCATCGCGGCCATCGAACACCCAGTTAGGCAACGGCGCATTGCTCATGCTCTTGCCAGCGGCGATGTCGTCGGCGATCCACTGCGCGACCTGCTTCCAGCCAGCGGCCTGCCAGGTCTCGAACGGGCCCAGCGACCAGCCGTAGCCCCAGCGGATGGCCAGGTCGACGTCGCGCGCGGTGTCGGCGATATCGGCCAGGTGATAGGCGCTGTAGTGGAACAGGTCGCGGAACGTCGCCCACAGGAACTGCGCCTGCGGGTGCTGGCTTTCGCGCAGCTTGGCGAACTTCTCGGCCGGATTCTTGATCTTCAGGATCTCGACCAGCTCCGGTGCCGCGGCGCGGTCGGCCGGACGGTAGTCCTGCTTGGCCACGTCGAGCACGACGATGTCCTTGCCGACCTTGCGGAAGATGCCGGCGCCGGTCTTCTGGCCCAGCGCGCCCTTGGCGATCAGCGCTTCGAGCCACTTCGGCGACTTGAAGTAGGCGTGCCACGGATCATCCGGCAGCGTGTCGGCCATGGTCTTGATGACGTGGGCCATGGTGTCCAGGCCGACCACGTCGGAGGTGCGGTAGGTCGCCGACTTCGGGCGGCCGACCAGCGGGCCGGTCAGACCATCGACTTCGTCGAAGCCCAGGCCGAACTGCTCGGTGTGGTGGATGGTCGAGAGGATCGAGAACACGCCGATGCGGTTGCCGATGAAGTTCGGGGTGTCCTTGGCGTAGACCACGCCCTTGCCCAGGGTGGTGGTCAGGAAGGTTTCCAGGCCTTCCAGCACCGCCTTATCCGTGCTCTTGGCCGGGATCAGCTCGGCCAGGTGCATGTAGCGCGGCGGATTGAAGAAGTGCACGCCGCAGAAACGATGGCGCAGCTGCTCGGGCAGCACTTCGGCCAGCTTGTTGATGCCCAGGCCGGAGGTGTTGGAGGCCAGCACCGCGGTGTCGGACACGAACGGAGCGATCTTGGCGTAGAGGTCCTGCTTCCAGTCCATCCGTTCGGCGATGGCTTCGATGATCAGGTCGCAGTCGCGCAGGTGTTCCAGGCCGTTGTCGTAGTTGGCCGGGGTGATCGCTTCGGCCAGGGCCTTGGACGCCAGCGGCGCCGGGCTCAGCTTGCCCAGGTTGGCGATGGCCTTGAGGACGATGCCGTCGGCCGGACCTTCCTTGGCGGGGAGGTCGAACAGCACGGTGTCGACGCCGGCATTGGTGAGGTGCGCGGCGATCTGGGCACCCATGACACCGGCACCGAGGACGGCCGCGCGACGAACTAGCAGGGGATTGGACATATCGATAAACCCTTGATGGATAACGACTACGGTGTGGACGAGGAGGGGGCGGAGCCGGCCACGAAGCCGGCTTCGGCGAATCGGATCAGTTCGCGCGCCGCGTGGGCGCGATGGTCGGCCTCGCTGACGCCGGCAGGACGCTTGATCAGGCCGAAATCGGCCATGGCGTAGGTCAGGGCGCCGGCGAGGAAATCCAGCCGCCAGTACAGCTCTTCCTTGCTCAGGCCCGGCACGCAGGCGGCGATCGCCTTGCCGAACTCGCGCAGGACGTGGCCGTAGTGGTCGGAGAGGAATTTGCGCAGGTTGTCGTTCTTTTCGGCATAGGCCCGGGCGATGACCCGCACGAACGCGCCGCCGCTCTGGCGGTCCTGGGCCATGGCAAGGGCCGGTTCGACGAACGCGGCCAGCACGGCCGCCAGGTCGCCGGGGTGCTGGCGATGGGCTTGGGCGAGCTGATCCAGCCGGGCGGCGGTCATCTCATCCATGCGACGGCGGAACACCTCGTTGACCAGGTTTTCCTTGGAGCCGAAGTGGTAATTGACCGCCGCGATGTTGACGTCGGCGTGGCTGGTGACCTGGCGCAGCGATGTCCCGGCGAAACCGTGCTGGGCGAACAGCTCCTCGGCGGCGCCGAGGATGCGGTCCTTGGTGGAGAAATGGGCGGGCTTGGCCATGGGTCGGGGACGGCGACAATCAAACGATTGTTTGAGTCTATACCCGGCCGTATGGTCCTGCATTGTGCGGCGCAGCATCCGCGTTCAGGCGCGGAGGATGCAAAGGCCGGGCCGGCGCGCTAGAATTGTCCATCGCAAGTTCGGCTAAGCCCGCGTTTTGACGCGGGTTTTTTTCATGTTAACCTCGGGCCTTCAGTGGCCCGCCGTCCGGAGATTCATCCATGGCGCTGGAGCGCACCCTGTCCATCATCAAGCCCGACGCCGTCGCCAAGAACGTCATCGGTGAAATCTACAGCCGCTTCGAGAAGGCCGGCCTGAAGGTCGTGGCCGCCAAGTACAAGCAGCTGTCGCGTCGTGAGGCCGAAGGCTTCTACGCCGTGCACCGCGAGCGTCCGTTCTTCAACGCGCTGGTCGAGTTCATGATCTCCGGCCCGGTGATGATCCAGGCCCTGGAAGGCGACAACGCCGTGCTCAAGCACCGCGACCTGCTGGGCGCCACCAATCCGAAGGACGCTGCGCCGGGCACCATCCGCGCCGACTTCGCCGATTCGATCGATGCCAATGCCGCGCACGGCTCGGATTCGGTCGAGAATGCGGCCAACGAAGTGGCGTACTTCTTCGCCGCTACCGAAGTCGTGTCGCGCTGAGCGCAATGCCGTGAACGAGGTCGCCCGCAACCAAGCCCCGCGTGATCTTCCCGTCATCGACGCGAAGATCGCCAAGCAGAACCTGCTCGACCTCGATCGCGAGGGGCTGGAGCGCTTCTTCGCCGATACCCTCGGCGAAGCGCGCTACCGCGCCCACCAGGTGATGAAGTGGATCCACCACCGCTACGTCACCAACTTCGATGAAATGACCGACCTCGGCAAGGCGCTGCGTGCCAAGTTGCACGCGCATGCCGAGGTGCTCGTGCCGAACGTGGTGTTCGACAAGCCTTCCGCCGATGGCACGCACAAGTGGCTGCTGGCGATGGGCGTGGATGGCAAGAATGCCATCGAGACCGTGTACATCCCGGACAAGACCCGCGGCACGCTGTGCGTGTCCTCGCAGGTCGGGTGTGCGCTGAACTGCACGTTCTGCTCGACGGCCACCCAGGGCTTCAATCGCAACCTCACCACCGCCGAGATCATCGGCCAGGTGTGGGTGGCGGCGCGCCATCTGGGCAACGTGCCGCACCAGCAGCGCCGTCTCACCAACGTGGTGATGATGGGCATGGGCGAGCCGCTGATGAACTTCGAGCCGGTCGTGCGCGCGATGAGCGTGATGCGCGACGACCTGGGCTATGGCCTGGCCAACAAGCGGGTGACGCTGTCGACCTCCGGCCTGGTGCCGATGATCGATCGCCTCTCCGTGGAGAGCGACGTCTCGCTCGCCGTGTCGCTGCACGCGCCGAATGACGCGCTGCGCGAGACGCTGGTGCCGCTGAACAAGAAGTACCCGATTGCCGAGCTGATGGCTTCGTGCGCGCGTTACCTGCGCGCCAACAAGAAGCGCGACTCGGTGACGTTCGAATACACCCTGATGAAGGGCATCAACGACCAGCCCGAGCACGCCCGCCAGTTGGCGAAACTGATGCGTCAGTTCGACAACGCGGTGCAGGCGAAGGATTCGGGCAAGGTCAACCTGATTCCGTTCAACCCGTTCCCGGGCACACGCTACGAGCGATCCGACGAAGCGCAGATCCGCGCGTTCCAGAAGATCCTGCTCGATTCGCAGGTGTTGACCATGGTGCGACGGACCCGCGGCGACGACATCGATGCCGCCTGCGGACAGTTGAAGGGGCAAGTGATGGATCGCACCCGCCGCCAGGCGGAGTTCAAACGGCAAATGGAAGCCCATGACGGTCATGACGCGGCGGCATGAGCTGACGGTCCTGTTGCTCCTTGCGGTCGCGCTGCTGGCAGCCGGCTGCAGCACCGGTTCGCGTACCGGGAAAGCCGGCAAGATCAAACGCGTTGACAGTGTCGCCCCGCGTTACGACATCGGCGACGATGCCGCCACCCGTCAACGCCTGAAGCGCGAAGAGAAGCTCGGCCTGGCGATGAATCGCCTGCAGGGCGGTGACGTGGCCGCGGCCGACGCGCTGGTGCGCGAGGTGCTCAAGCAGGACCCGCGCTCGGCCGACGCCTGGACGGTGCAGGCCGTGGTGCGCGACAACCAGGGCAATGCGCAGGGCGCCGGGGAGGCGTACCGCAAGGCCGCCGAACTGGCGCCCGATCAAGGCGACAACCTCAATAATTACGGTGCCTGGCTGTGCGCGAACGGCTTTCCGGCCGAGGCGCTGGTGTGGTTCGACCGGGCCCTGGCCGCGCCCAATTACCGCACGCCGGCGGCGGCGCTGGCCAACGCCGGTGGCTGCGCGCTGCAGGCCGGGCAGGCCGAGCGGGCAGGGGAAAACCTGCGCAAGGCGCTGGAGCTGGACCCGGGCAATGCCTACGCGCTGGAAGCCATGGCGCGCTATGCCTACGGGCGTCGCAGCTACTTCGAGGCGCGGGCTTTCAGCGAACGGCGCCTGGCGGCTGCACCGGCCACGGCTTCCGTGCTACAACTTGCTATTCAGATTGAACAAGGGCTGGGCGACAAGGTAGCCGCCAGCCGATACCAGCAGCGGTTGGTCCAGGAGTTCCCACAGACCACGACCGCCAACCCGGGGGCCAAAGCATTGTGATCAGTGAGTCCAATCCGAACCCTTTCGAACAGGCGAAGGGATGCGGACAGCACCTGCGTGAAACGCGTGAAGCCGCCGGCCTGACGGTCGATGAAGTGGCCACGCGCTTGCGCATGCCCGTGCAGGTGGTGCGGTCGCTGGAGCAGGAAGATTGGCAGCGCCTGGGCGCGCCGGTGTTCGTGCGCGGCCAGTTGCGCAGCTATGCGCGGCTGCTCAACGTGGACCTCGAGCCGCTGCTGCAACAGGCGCGGCTGGAAGTGGTCGAGCCGGTCAAGCTGGTCAGCCACACCCACACCCCGCGCGCGCGCCGGGTGATGGAAAGCATGGCGCGTCGCGCCGTGTACGTCGTGATCACCGGCGTGCTGGTGGTGCCGGTGTGGTACGCCGCGCGGCACTTCAAGGATCCGGCGCCGAGCACCGCATCGCTGGACGTGGTGCCGGGCGCCGCCGCTGATTCGGCCGCCATCGCCCAGCGCAACGACGGCGCGCCGTCCACGGCGCCGAGCGCCGCCACGGATGGTCGTCCGGCCGCGCCGGCAGCCCCTTACATCGCCTCGCTGACCCCAATGCCGCGCAGTGCTGCGCCGGCCGCATCGTCGGCAGGTGCTGGTTTGTCGCTGCGTTTCAGCGGCGACAGCTGGATCCAGGTGTCCGCACCCGATGGCAGTGTGGTGGAGAAAGCGCTGGTGCGTTCGGGCGAGCAGCGCAGCTACGAACCCGGTCGCGTGGCCCGCGTGGTGCTGGGCAATGCGGCGGCGGTGGAAGTTCAGCAAGGCGGCAGTATCGTCGACGTGAAGCCGTTCCAGCGCGCTAACGTGGCGCGTTTTGCGGTATCCTCCGACGGCTCCGTGGTGCCCGCTGCCGAGTGACGTTCTGGGCTGCAGGCACCGCGGTTTTTCGTTTCCCCTTTTGATGCTCCGGATCCGGCAAGGACGGGGTGAGAGTACGCATGGCGATCGACGATCTGCTTGACGAGCACGAACAAGGCGAACGCGTTCGCTCGTGGTTGAGGAACAATGGCGCCGGCCTGGTGGGCGGCGTGGTCGTGGGACTGGGCCTGATCATTGGCTGGCAGTGGTGGCAGGGCCAACAGCAGGGCGCTTCGGTCCAGGCCGGGCGGCAGTACGACGCGGTGGTGAAGGGCGTTGAAGCCGGCAAGCTGGACGAGGCCGCCAAGGCCATGCTGTCGCTGTCGTCGACCAAGTCCGCCGGCATCTATGTCGACCTGGCTGCGCTGGATCTGGCCAAGGCCCAGGTCACGGCCGGCAAGAACGAAGACGCCATCAAGACCTTGCGCGGCATCCAGGCCGACGGTCCGCTGCGCCTGGTCGTGGACCAGCGCCTGGCCAAGTTGCTGATCGACGCCAACAAGGCCGCCGAAGCGACCCAACTGCTCGCGGCGCAGGAAGACGGCATCAGCCTCGAAATCCGTGGCGACGCAGCGCAGGCCCAGGGCAAGCGCGACGAGGCCCGCGACCTCTACAGCAAGGCCCTGGCGCAGGTGGCGGTCGGTTCGCCGCAGCGCACGGTGCTGGAAGTCAAGCTCACCGATGCGGGCGGCAATGTGCCCGAACCCGCGGAGCAGATCTGATGAATCAAATGAAGTGGAAGCAGCTGGCAGCCATCGTGCTGCTCGGTGCCGCGCTGAGCGGCTGCAGCACGGTCAAGGGTTGGTTCGCCGGCAAGGATGCGGCGGCGAAGAAGGCGCTTGAGCCGGCCGAACTGGTCGATTTCAAGCCCACCGTGCAGGTGAGCAAGCTCTGGTCGACCGGCGTGGGCAAGGGCGAAGGCCGCATCGGCGTGCGCCAGCGTCCGGCCGTGGCCGACGGCAAGGTGTTCGCCGCGGCGGTGCAGGGCGGCGTGGTCGCGCTGGACCTGCAGACCGGCAAGCAGATCTGGGAATACAAGCCCGAGAAGATCAAGAAGAAGCCCAAGCTCGGCCTGTCCGGTGGTCCGGGCGTGGGTGAAGGCCTGGTGGTGATCGGCACGCTCGACGGCCAGGTGATCGCGCTGGACGCGACCAACGGCACCGAGAAGTGGCGCGCCCGCGTGCCCAATGAAGTGATTGCGGCGCCGGCCATTGCCCAGAGCCTGGTGTTCGTGCGCAGCAACGACGGCCGCATCAGCGCCTTCGAGGCCGGCACCGGCCAGCGTCGTTGGTTCCACGAGCAGGAAGCCCCCTCGCTGACCGTGCGCGGGAACGCCGCGGTGCTGGCTGGCCCGGGCGTGGTGTTCGTCGGCAATGACGACGGCACCGTGACCACGCTGGCGATGCAGGACGGCCGCGAACTGTGGACGCAAGCCGTGGGCGTGCCGGAAGGCCGTTCGGAACTGCAGCGCATGGCCGACGTCGATGGCACCCCGGTGCTGGACGATCGTACCCTGTTCGTGACCAGCTTCAAGAACGAAACGCTGGCCATCGACGGTCCGACCGGGCGCCCGGTGTGGACCCGCGACCATGGCGGCGCAGGCACGGTAGGCGTGTCGCCCGGCCTGGCCGTGGTGGCCGACAACGCCGGCACCGTGTGGGCCCTGGACAAGAGCAGCGGCACGGCGATGTGGTCGCAGGCCGCGCTGGCCCGGCGTTCCCTGACCGGTGCGGCGATCCAGGGCGACTACGCCGTGGTCGGCGACTACAAGGGTTACCTGCACTGGCTGCGGCTGGACAACGGCGAGCTGGCCGCGCGGGAACGCGCCGGGCACGACGCCCTGCTGGCGCAGCCGCTGGTAGCCGATGGCATACTCATCGTGCAAAACACCGACGGCGATCTGATCGCCTTCCGTTTGGCCCAATAAGACAGGAAAAAACGCGATGCTGCCCTTGGTCGCCCTGGTTGGACGGCCGAATGTCGGCAAGTCGACCCTATTCAACGCGTTGACGCGCAGCCGTGACGCGCTGGTCCATGACCAGCCCGGCGTGACCCGCGATCGGCATTACGGCGTGTGCCGGCCCGAAGGGCTGGCCCCGTTCATCGTGGTCGACACCGGTGGCATCGCGGGCGAGGAAGAAGGCCTGGCCGGCGCAACCGCGCGCCAGGCCCGCGCCGCCGCCGGTGAAGCGGACCTGGTGCTGTTCGTGGTCGATGGACGCGAAGGTGCTTCGGCACTGGACGATGAAATCCTGTCCTGGCTGCGCAAGCTGTCGCGGCCGACGATGCTGGTCATCAACAAGATCGACGGCGTCAACGAAGACACCGTGCTGGCGGATTTCGCGCGTTACGGCATCAGTGACGTGCTGACCACCTCGGCCGCGCACCGCCAGGGCATCGACGACTTGCTCGAGGAGATCCAGGCCCGCCTGCCGGAAGAGGGTGCGGGCGAGCTGCTGGACAACGATCCCAAGCGCATGCGCATCGCCTTCGTCGGCCGCCCCAACGTGGGCAAGTCGACGCTGGTCAATCGCCTGCTGGGCGAGGAGCGCATGATCGCTTCCGAAGTGCCGGGCACCACGCGCGACTCGATCGCCGTGGACCTGGAGCGCGACGGCCGCCAATACCGCCTGATCGACACCGCCGGCCTGCGCCGCAAGGCGCGCGTGGAAGAAGCGGTGGAGAAGTTCAGCGCGTTCAAGACGCTGCAGGCCATCGAACAATGCCAGGTTGCGGTGCTGCTGCTCGATGCCAGCGAAGGCGTCACCGACCAGGACGCCACCGTGCTCGGCGCGATCCTGGAAGCGGGCAAGGCGCTGGTCGTGGCGGTGAACAAGTGGGACGGCCTGACCGACTACCAGCGCGAGCAGGCCGAAGACCTGCTCTCGCGCAAGCTCGGCTTCGTCAACTGGGCCGAAGCCGTGCGCATCTCGGCCAAGCACGGCTCGGGCCTGCGTGAGCTGTTCAATGCGATCCACCGTGCGCATGCCTCGGCCACGCATGAGTTCAGTACCGCCGAGGTCAACAAGGCGCTGGAAATCGCCTACGAGACCAATCCGCCGCCGAGCATCCGCGGCCATGTCTCCAAGCTGCGCTACGTGCATCCGGGCGGCGCCAATCCGCCGACCTTCATCGTCCACGGCACGCGCCTGAAGGTGTTGCCGGAGTCGTACAAGCGCTACCTGGAGAACTTCTTCCGCAAGCGCTTCAAGCTGGTCGGCACCCCCGTGCGCTTCGTGTTCCGCGAAGGCGCCAATCCGTACGAAGGCAAGAAGAACGAGCTGACCGATCGGCAGATCGCCCGCAAGCGGCGACTGATCCGCCACGTCAAGGGCAAGTGACCGAGGCGACGCCGGCCAGCCCGATGGACGGATTCCCCACCCGGATTGATCTGGACCAGGCGCAGGCGCTGCTGTCTGCCCTGGCGGCCGCGCGGCGCATGCCGATTGAATCCCTGGCCACGGCGCGTGCCGATGGGCGCGTCCTGGCGGCCGACGTGGTCGCCACGGTCAGCCTGCCGGGCTTCGACAACAGTGCGATGGATGGCTTTGCCTTCCGTCACGCCGATGCCGCGGGCCGACGCCTGCGCATCGCCGGCACGCAATTCGCCGGCCAGGCCGACGCGGCGCCACTGGCTGCCGGCGAATGCGTGCGCATCACCACCGGCGCACCGCTGCCGCGCGGCGCCGATACCATCCTGATCCGCGAGCTTGCGCGCGAGCAGGATGGCCAAGTGCATTTCGACGATCTCCCCGCCATCGGCAGCTTTGTGCGCCGCGCGGGCGAGGACGTGCAGGCCGGCGACACCGTGCTTGAGGCCGGCTGCGTGCTGACCGCCGCGCGCATCGGCCTGGCCGCAGCCGTGGGACACGCGCAGCTGTCGGTATTCGCACGCCCGACCGTCGCGGTGTTCGCCACGGGCGATGAGATCGTCGAACCCGGCCTGCCGCTCGCGCCGGGGCAGATCTACAACGCCAACCGCGACCTGCTGATGGCGCGCCTGCGCGAGCTGGGATTCACGCCGGTGGCATGGCCCACCTTGCCCGATGACCCGGTGCGGATCGAGACGTTGCTGCGCGATGCGGCGGCCGCCTTCGACGTCATCGTGACCTGCGGCGGCGTGTCGGCGGGCGAGAAGGATTATCTGCCGGCGTTGCTGGAACGCATCGGCCGCATCCATTTCTGGAAGGTGCGGATGCGCCCGGGCATGCCGGTGTTGTGTGGCGAGCTGGATCGCGCCGTCGTGATGGCTTTGCCGGGCAATCCAGTCTCGGTGCTGGCCACGTTCACTGCGTTCGTCCAGCCTTTGCTGGCGGGGCTGCAGGGACGTACCGAACCGGCATTGCGGCTGTACGCCGCGCTGGCGACTCCCTGGGAAAAGCGTCAGCCCCGTCAGGAGCTGCTGCGCGGCCGGCTGCACTGCGATGCCCGCGGACAACTGCAGGTCACGCCGAATCCTGCCGACGCCTCGCATCGCCTGCGTGGTGCAGCCGACAGCAACGTGCTGCTGGTACTGGCAGAAGGCACGCGGACCTACGCGGCGGGCGAGGTGGTCGAGGTGTTGCGGTACTGAGCCGGCGGGCGGCTGCCTGACGCGCCGCGACGCTGCGACGCAGTGATCCGTCCACCTGCGTGCAGCCCGCGTCGTTGCGCGGATAATGCACGGATGAGCATCGAACAGATCGATCCCGCACAGGCACGTCGCCGTTCCGCGCAGGGCGTGCGCCTGATCGACATCCGCGAAGCACACGAGCGCGTGGACGGTCAGGCCGAAGGCGCCATTGCCATCACCCGCGCCGAGCTGGAGGCCGACCCGGCCGGCCACCTGGGAGCGCCTTCGCAGCCGGTGCTGTTGATCTGCCAGACCGGCAAGCGCTCGCAAGCCGCAGCCGAAACCCTGCAGGCGCTGGGTTGGCGCGCAGTGGCCTCAGTTGCGGGCGGCACGACGCGTTGGCGCGCCGAAGGCCTGCCGCTGGTGCGTCCACAATTGCCGGCCGAGGATCAGGATTTCCTCGAACGCTATTCGCGACATCTGCGCTTGCCGCAGGTGGGGATCGAAGGACAGCGTCGCCTGCAGGCCGCGCGCGTGCTGGTGGTCGGCGCCGGTGGGCTGGGGTCGCCTGCCGCCTATTACCTGGCGGCGGCGGGCGTGGGCACTTTGCGGCTGATCGACGACGACGTGGTGGACCGCAGCAACCTGCAACGGCAGATCCTGCACACCGATGCGCGCGTGGGCATGCCCAAGGTGGACTCGGCGGCCCTGGCCTTGCAGGCGCTCAATCCCACGGTGAAGGTTGAGGCCTTCACCGAGCGGCTGCGCGCGGAGAACGTGGAGCGGGTATTGCAGGACGTCGACGTGGTGCTCGATGGCTCGGACAACTTCCCGCTGCGCTATCTGCTCAACGACGCCTGCGTGAAACTGGCCAAACCGCTGGTCTATGGCGCCGTGCAGCAGTTCGAAGGGCAGGTGGCGGTATTCGATGCCGGCCGCCACCGGGGCCGGGCGCCGTGCTATCGCTGCTTGTTTCCGGCGCCGCCGGCGCCAGAATTTGCGCCCAATTGCGCCGAGGCCGGTGTGTTCGGCGTGCTGCCGGGGATTGTCGGCCTGCTGCAGGCCACCGAAGTGCTCAAGCTGTTGCTGGAGCTGGGCGAGCCGCTGCGCGGGCGCCTGCTGGGTTTTGATGCCTTGGCGATGCGTTTTCGCGAACTGCGCCTGCCGGCTGATCCGGATTGCCCGGTGTGCGCCGCCGGTCGCCCGTTCCCGGGCTACATCGACTACGCGGCGTTTTGCCAAAGCAGCATTTGAGCGATAGCGCCTGCTGCGCCCGATCGACACGGATGAAGCGCTGTTCGATGTGAAGCTCACGGCAAGCCGTTCTTCACTGCGCCGCCATCGGCGTAGTCGCAGGCTGGCCCCATGCGTTTTCCGCCTGCCTCCTCCTGCGTTCCGATAGCTGCCGCGCTGGCCGTGCTGGTGCCTGCCAGCGCTGCGCTGGCGCGCGGTGCGCAAGTCGACCCCAACGATCCCAACGAAGCGCGCACCCGGTACGAGGCGCCAAGGACACGCGAACAGCGCCTGGACGTCCCCGGCCTGCCCGAGGCCACGCGCCGAGAGCGCGCGGGGCTGGGGCTACTCAGCGTGATCGACCAATACCAGGCGGACCTGTCGCGTGTCGCCTTGGATCGCGGGCTCGATCCCCAGGTGCAGGCATGGGCCGAATCCGTGCTGGGCCGGCATGCCGCGAACAAAGGGCGCCACGACGCATGGCTTCCCGATACCGGCCATGCGCGGGCGCAGGACTGGATGCGTCGCAGCCAGCGCGACATCGCTGCGCTGCGCGCCGCCGCACCGGCGGCAGTATCGTCGGCCTACCTGCAAGCGATCACGCAGAGCCTGGCCGAAGCGTCCACCTTGCTTGATCGCGAACTCATCCCCGAATCCACCACCCCCGCCGTGCGCGCGCATCTGCGCGATCTGCAGCGCCCGCTTGCCGCCGAACTGGCGGTCGGCCGCCGCCTGCAGGCGCGCGGCGACACCTCCGCAGGAGCATTGCCATGACCCAGCCCAACCCGCCGCAACGTCCGCCGGCAGCACCGGCGCCTACCAAGCCGCCGCACGAGAAGCACAAGGAAGAAAAGCGCCAGGATGAGGCGCTGGAAGAGACCTTCCCGGCCAGCGATCCGGTCTCGCCGTTCATTCCGGCCAAGGTGCCCGATTGATGGCTGCACGCGGCCTGCGCGTTGCCACGTACAACGTCAACGGGATCGGCGCCCGCCTGCCGCACCTGCTGGAATGGCTGCGGCGCGAGAAGCCGGATGTCGCCGCTTTGCAGGAACTGAAGGCAGTGGATACGGCTTTTCCGCGTGCCGATCTCGAAGCGGCAGGCTACGGCTGCGTGTGGGCAGGGCAGTCTTCGTGGAATGGCGTGGCCGTACTGGCGCGGGGTGAGGTGCCGAAGGAAATCCGCCGTGGTTTGCCGTGGGATCGCAGCGACACCCAGAGCCGCTACCTGGAAGTGGAGGCGCATGGCCTGCGAGTGGCCTGCCTCTATCTGCCCAATGGCAACCCGCAGCCCGGCCCGCGCTTCGACTACAAGCTCAAGTGGTTCGCGCGCCTGATCCGCCATGCCAAGACGCTGATCGACCTGGAGACGCCCACCGTGATCCTCGGCGACTTCAATGTCGTGCCCACCGACGAGGATATCTACGATCCGAAGGGGTGGCGCAAGGATGCCCTGCTGCAGCCGGAGAGCCGCGCGGCGTGGTTCAAGCTGCTCGAACAGGGCTGGCTCGATGCGTTGCTGGCCCAGCACGGTGATGCACGCATCTACACGTTCTGGGACTACTTCCGCCAGCACTTCGAGCGCGATCGCGGTTTGCGCATCGATCACCTGCTGTTGAATCGCGTATTGGCGCCGAGACTGCGCGACGCCGGCGTGGATCGCTGGGTGCGCGCCTTGCCCAAGGCCAGCGATCACGCACCCACCTGGATCCGGTTGGCGCCATGACCCTGAGCGAATACCAGCGCAAGCGCCGATTCGACAAGACCCGCGAGCCGGCGCCAGGCAAGACCGCGCCACGCGGGCAGCGGCCGATCTTCGTCGTGCAGCTGCACCATGCCAGCCGGCGGCATTACGATTTTCGCCTGCAGGTGGGCGGTACCTTGAAGAGCTGGGCGGTGCCAAAGGGGCCGAGCTACGATCCCAAGGTCAAGCGCATGGCGGTGGAGGTCGAAGACCATCCGCTGGATTACGCCAGTTTCGAGGGCGAGATTCCGCAGGGGCAGTACGGCGGCGGCCATGTGGCCCAGTTCGACCACGGCGTGTGGTCGAGCGCGGGGGATGTGGAAGCGCAGCTGGCGAAGGGGCATCTGCGCTTCGAGTTGTTCGGCGACAAGCTCAAGGGCGGCTGGCACCTGGTGCGCTCCGGCAAGCCGGCACGTCAGCCGCAATGGCTGTTGTTCAAGGACGATGATGCCTACGCCGGGCATCTGGAAGCGGACGACCTGCTTGCCAATGTCACCGCGCCACCGCCGGCCGATGCAAAGCGGGCCGGTCGCGGCAAGCCGCACAAGAAACAGTTGGACACCGTCGCCCCGGCCGCGCCGCGCAGGCGTCGCGACTGGGCGGCACTGGCGGCCAAGCTGCCGGGCGCGCGCAAGGGCAAGGTGCCGACGGACGCATTCGAGCCGCAGCTGGCGCGATTGGGCGACGCGCCGCCCGAGGGCGAACAGTGGTTGCACGAGCTGAAGTGGGACGGGTATCGAATCCTGACCACGATGGCCCGCGGCAAGGCGCAGCTGTGGTCGCGCAACGCCTTGCCCTGGACGCAGAAGCTGCCGGACGTGGCGGCGGCGATCGAAGCGCTCGGGCTGAGCTCGGTGGCCCTGGACGGTGAACTGATTGCCGGCCAGGGCCGCAAGGAAGATTTCAACCTGTTGCAGGCCACGCTGTCGGGCGAGCAGCCGGGGCGATTGGTGCTGACCCTGTTCGACCTGCTGCATGTGGACGGCATCGACATTTCGGCCGCGCCATTGCGCGCGCGCAAGGCGCTGCTGGAGAAGCTGCTGCTCAACCAGGCAAGCCCGCACCTGGTTTTCAGCTCGCACATCGAGGCTGATGGCGCCACGGCCTACCAGCTTGCCGGGCAACAGCATTTCGAAGGCATCATCTCCAAGCGCGCCGATCGTCCCTACGTGCCCGGTCGCAGCGACGATTGGCGCAAGACCAAGCAACTGGCCAGCGATGAGTTCGCCGTGGTCGGCTATACCGCGCCGCGCGGCAGCCGCAGCGGCTTCGGCTCGCTGTTGCTGGCGCGTCCGGATCCGGAACATGGCTGGCGCTACGTGGGTCGTGTGGGAACCGGCTTCACCGATGCGATGCTGGCGCAGATCAGCGCGCAGATCGGCAAGGCAGGCGGCAAGCGGCCGACCGCGCATGTCGGCACCACCGATACCGACCTGCGCCACGCGACCTGGTTTGCGCCGCGCTTCGTGGTGGAGGTGTTCTACCGCGGCATCGGCCGGCAATCGCTGTTGCGCCAGCCGTCGTTGAAGGCGGTGCGCGAGGACAAGCGGGTGGAGGATCTGCGCGACAGTGACCGCGAAGACGCGCCGGCTCAGCCCAAGCCTGCGAAGCGCGCGGGCAAGCAGGCGGCAAGCACGGCCGGGGCGAAGGCAGCGCGCGATGCAACGCTGGGCGACACCGCGCTTCCCACGTTGAGCAGCCCGGGCAAGGTGCTGTTCCCGGAAGACGGCATCACCAAGCAACAGGTATGGGACTACTACCGCGCCGTCATGCCGTGGCTGTTGCCGGAGATCGTGGGTCGGCCGCTGTCGATCATCCGCTGTCCTTCGGGTACCGGGCGGGCATGTTTCTTCCAGAAGCATCACACCGCCGGCCTGGAACGCGTCGATTCGGTGCGCCTGAAGGAAGAGGGCGGCCATGAGGCGTTCTACTTGGTGGCGCGGGATGAAGCATCGGTGCTGGAACTGGTGCAGTTCAACGCGCTGGAATTCCATCCCTGGGGTGCGCATGCCGAAACGCCGGATCGCGCCGACCGGGTGATCTTCGATCTCGATCCGGGCGAGGGCGTGCCTTTTGCCGAAGTGCGGCGCGCCGCCACGCATATCCGCCAGCTGCTGCAGGAGCTGGCGCTGGCCTCGTTCCTGCGCGTGTCCGGCGGCAAGGGCCTGCATGTGGTGGTGCCGCTGAATCCGGGTTGCGACTGGGCGCTGGTCAAACGATTCGCCCGCGGATTTGCCGAGGCATTGGCGCAGTCCGAACCCGATCGCTTCCTGGCCTCGGCCAGCAAGCGCCTGCGTGCCGGCCGCATCTACGTCGACTACCTGCGCAATGGCCGCGGCGCCACGGCGGTGGCCAGTTATTCCCTGCGGGCCCGTGCTGGCGCGCCGGTGGCGATGCCCCTGGCCTGGTCGCAGTTGCCGAAGCTGCAACGCGCCGACGCCTTCCCGCTGGAGAAGGCGTTGGCGACATTGCGGCGGCGGCGGGTCGATCCCTGGGCCGACATCGCGCGGATCAAGCAGGACTTGTCACGCTGGGCCGCCGAGTAACTTCGGCATGCTCGCTTAGACCTCGCGCAGGCGCTCGAAGCCCAGCCGGCTTTCGATCGGCACGGCCACCAGGTTCTGGTGCACCCAGCCGGGCACCACGTTGTCTTCCACGGCGTTGAAATTTTCCGGGTTGAACATGTAGGGCAGGTGCGACCAGCAGCGATAGCCGCGTTCCTTGAGCATCTGCACGTCGTGCACGGCCTGCTCGATCGCCGGGCCCAGGCGCAGGTACACCGTGGGGCGATGGCGGCGCAGGGTTTCATCGGCGCCGGCCAGGACCGAGGCGAGGGTGCCGGGAATATTGATCTTCAACAGGTGCAGCGCTTCCAGGCCAAGGCTGTCCAGGCTGATGCTGCGCGCCGGCTGCGGCTCACCGGCAGTGGGCAGCAGGTCGATCGAGCCGCCCTGCTGGCCGAGCCAGGCGGCATGCGTGTAGGCGTTGGTCACGCCGTTGAGCGCCAGGTTGGCGCAGGCGCGCTGCAGGTTCAGCCGATGCGGCTCGACGATATGCACCGTGCCCTGCTCACCCACGGCGCGCGCCAACCACAAGGCATGCGCGGCGTATTCGCTGCCGAACTCCAGCACAGTCTCGCCCGGCTGGAGGAAGCTGCTCAGCAGGTCCAGTTCCTGCTCCATCCATTCGCCGTAGCGCATCAGCGATCGCGCGACGGTGTTGTCCTGCGGCAGTACGGTGCTGATGCCGTAACGGATCGGGGTGAGGCGGCGCTCTGCGGTGTCGTGGTTCGACGCGGTGTGCGTGTCCATGGGAAATGCTCCTGGGTGAGGGTGAACGATCAGGTCGTACTGCTGGCCAGACGAAGCAGGCGGTGCTGCCGCTGCCACGCCGCCTGCTCGGCGGCAGTGGGAAGGTCGCGCGCCCACAGCGCATCGGCACGCTGCCAGCCAGACAACACCTGGCTGCGTGCTGCACCGGCTTCCCAGGCGCTGGCGCTCAGTTGCGCGGCCTGCGCGGCGTGGCCGCCGGTGAGCGCCGCCATGGCGAGCAGGCACCAGGTGTCGGACGTGGGGGAGGTGTCGGCCTGCTGCAGCCATTGCGCGACGAGCGCGATCTGCTGCAGCCGGCTGGCCGCGGGCGAGTGCTGTTGCCAGGCCAGCAACGCGCCCAGCAGCAGGCGAAAGCCGGGCACCCGCGTCTGCGGCAGGTCTGCTGCAAACGTGGCATGCGCCACGGCCTGTTCAAACCAGGGCGTGGCATCGCCGGCCAGGCGGGTGCGGGCCAGCGCGATTTCCGTCTGCTCCAACGCCACCGCCGCGAGCTCGGGAAACTCGGCGACCCGCAACGGTGCGAGCAGCGCGTCGGCGCGATCGAGCCATTCGGCCCGGGAACCTTCCGGCTCGCGCTCGGCGCGCAAGCGCAGGTAATAGGCCTGGGCGAAGGCAATGCCGCGTGCTTCTTCCTCGTCGGCCGCGGGCAGTGCCTGCAGGCGCACGAAGACCTTGCCCGCTTCGGCTAGATGCGGGCGCGCGGCGGGATCCTGCAAGGGACGCGACCAGTCGGCCAGCACGTGCACCCAGGCCAGCCAGGGCGCGCTGGACTGCGCCGTTTCCAGCGCCGGACGCACGCGCTCGGCCATGGCGCGGAACGCTCCATCACGGGCGGCCTGCGACAGGGTGCCGAGATGGCGGCGCTCGGCGTCGATACTGTCGGCCAGCCAGTGGTCGCGCGCGGCGGCATCCTGGATGCGCGCATGGCCCAGTTGCATGAGCTCGACTGCCTCGCGCCGGTGCCGCGTGCGCTCGGCCGACGAACTCGCCGCCGTGGCGTGCAGTAGCGCGGCCTGCGCGCGCAGGCGGTACCACGCGGTGGACGCCGACGCCGCCTGCGGCCCCTGCGCCAGCACGGCATCGAGCTGCGTGAGCACCGGGGTGCGTTCTGCAGGCGCAGCGCCGTGGGCAAGCGTCAGCAACACATCCGCCCACTCGCGCAGCGCCCCGTCGCTGGGAGTTCCGGCATGGCGGAAAGCATTCGCGTAAGCCTGCGCCGCAGCGACCAGGTGGGCCGATCGCTGTGCCGGCGCGTCGACATCGGCCAGCAGGCGATGGCAGCGGCCGATCATCCTGCCGATCAGCGGACCGCGCGAAGGGTCCGCTGCGAGTGCGCGGCTGAAGGCGTCGGCAGCTTCCGTGGCCCAGGCCTGCGGCTGTTCGGTGCCTCGCGCGAGCTTCCAGGCGCACCAGCCCGCCATCGCCCAGGCAGTGGCCGGCGATTGCGCGTTGAGTGAGGGTCGCAAGACTTCCCAGGCGTCGAGCGGTCGATCCTGTGCCGCGAGCCGCCGCGCCTGCAGATAGGGCGATACGTGCGGGGTGTCGTTCGATGCGTTGCCCGGCGCGGGCACGGTTGAAGCGAGCACGATGCCGTTGAGCAGCAGCGTCACCGGCGGCGACGCCTGAGGTGCGAGGGCCGGGCCAGGAACCGCATAGCGTAGCGACATCGCCGGATCGGAATGGCGTGTCGGCGCCAGTGCGGCTGCGACCGCAACAGGCGCCTGGTGCGGCGGCGTGGCGGTGGCCGGCGCGGGGAGGGTCGCCGCGAGCGGAGCGGTCGGTGCTTCGTCTTCGCCGAGCGGGGGCGCCAGGGCTGCGGTCGGCGCATCATCGACCGGCGTCGCTGCGACGATCGGGGACGCTGCAACGATCGGCGTCGCTGCAAGGATCGGCCTCGCTGCAATCGGCGTCGCCACCAAGTCCGCGTCATTCAACGGCGCGGGCGTCGAGGCGGATGGCGATGCGGCGATGTCGGGATCTCGCGCTGTCGGCGCGTGCTGCGTGGGGTGTGGTCTTTCTGTATCCCCATCGCGTTCGGACGGCGGCGCCGCTGCCGGTGTCGATGCACGAATGGCAGCCAAGGGGGCCACCGCGCCGGCCGTTTGCGCCAAGCGGCCTGGCGTCCGTGCCTGCGCTTCGCCCGTGGCCGCCACGCCAATGGGCGCCGATGCGGGCGCGGGCGCGGCGCCTTGCGTAGTGGCCGACGTGAGCCAATCCGGCGTCGCCAATGCTTCCTCCGGGAGCTTTGCAGTGATGCCTGGCGCTGCCGCCAGCCGGCTGGCGTGGTTCGGATTCCATACCCGTAACGCCACGCGGCGCGCACGACGGCGGCTGCGCCACCATTGCAGCAACACGACAAGCAGCAACAAGCCGAGCGCGAACAGCAGCCATTGGCGAAGGCCGAACTGGGACAGCGTGGGAACGAGTGAGTCGAGGGGACGATGGGGCGTCATGGCGATGACTTCCGCGCGCGTGGGCGCTTGGGCAGGGGAGGCGGGTGCGTGGGTCGGTTCGTTGGGGGCCGAGCGGTCACGCAGGTCGCGCTGCATGGGCGCTCCCTGGCTGCCGCTATCAGTCATGTCTGTTGCGGGGGGGACCGGGGACTTCGTCCATGCCGATGCCGAAGGCGGCGGCGCCGCAGACCAAGCCGAGGCTGCTGATGCCGCGGCCTGGGAATTTGCAGCCAGGGCTGTGGAAGCTAGCGGCGAGGCAATGGCCGGCATGGCGGTCGAAGCGGCCCGGGGCAGGGCATTCAAGCGCTGGGCGCGCGGGTCTCGAGCACGAATCGCGCCGGTCGCGCGAGCGCGATCCGCCGACGTCCGGCGAAAGCCGGCGGGCGACCGCGCTGATGACACCGGCGGGATCGGATACGGCTGCGCATTCGCGTTCCCTGTCCGATCGGCCATGCCTGGGTCGGCCGCGGACGAACGCGGCATCGCAGTGCCGAGCCGTGGATTCGACGCAGAAGGCAATGCGCAACTTGTGACGCCCAACCCGCAGAGCAGGCCCGCCAGGCACGTTCGCCAGTACATCAGCGCCCCCTTGTGGCAGGTGCTGACTGAGGGCGGGAAAGGGTGGGATTCATGGTCCGGGCATCGTAGGAACGTGCCCATGAAAGACCGCTGGTCGGCGCGCCAGGGATGCGAATCGTCGAATAGTCAGGCCGATCGCTTGTGTGCCGATAAAACAAAAGCCCGGCACAAGGCCGGGCTTTTGAAAAGTGGCGTCCCCACGGGGATTCGAACCCCGGTCGCTACCGTGAAAGGGTAATGTCCTAGGCCTCTAGACGATGGGGACGCATGAATCGTTCGCGATCTGGACAGGCCTGATGTCCGGATTTGGTGGAGCCAGCCGGGATCGAACCGGCGACCTCTTGCATGCCATGCAAGCGCTCTCCCAGCTGAGCTATGGCCCCACGATGCTGCGAGCCGCCTATCATAGCGGGAGTTGCAGTCGATGGGAAGGGGTCGCGACGGGAGGATTGCGCTCGTGGCGCGGCAGACAAAACAAAAGCCCGGCACAAGGCCGGGCTTTTGAAGAGTGGCGTCCCCACGGGGATTCGAACCCCGGTCGCTACCGTGAAAGGGTAATGTCCTAGGCCTCTAGACGATGGGGACGCGTTGAACTTTCGCGATTCGAACAGGCCTGTTGTTCGAAGTTGGTGGAGCCAGCCGGGATCGAACCGGCGACCTCTTGCATGCCATGCAAGCGCTCTCCCAGCTGAGCTATGGCCCCACGTCGCTGAGGACCGAAATCATAGCGGCGGCCCTTGTCGCGCGCAAGTTTTTTTTCACGACGATGAAGCGGGCTGCGCGCCTGCCCGCATGCGTGCAGCGAGGCACGCATGCGGGGTGTTGATCAGCGCGTCAGTGCAGCAGCGTCTGGATCGCGTGGGCGGGAATTTCAACCTGCGCCGAGTCGGCGCCCACGTAGAAGTTGTACGTGATCGCCTTGTCGCTCGGGTTCATCACGATCGTCGCCAGGCGGCCATCGCGATTGACGAAGCCGGTCGCCAGCAGGTTGCTGCGGCTGCTGGCGACGCTGACGCGACGCGCATCCGGGCGCACGAAACGCGAGAAGTGGCCGATGAAGTAATAGCTCGGCGTATAGATCAGTTCGCCGGTGCGCGTATCGGCATGGATCGGCGCGAAGCACCAGTTGCCCACGTGGTTCGGGCCGCCCTTTTCATCCAGCAGGATGTTCCAGTCGGTCCAGCCAACGACGCCGTTGTTGAAGTCGTTGATCATGCTGCGGCCGTAGCGCTCGCCATTGGCCCAATCCTGCAGGCGGCTGGCGTCGTACTTTTCCACCGAGGCTTCGGTGAGCAGGATCGGCTTGTCCGGATAGGCTTCGTGCACGCCGCCGACGTTGTCGAACATCGGGTCGAAGCCGGCCCAGGTTTCGTACCAATGGAAGCCCATGCCCCAGGCGTACTTCGCCGCTTCCGGATCGCCGAAGATCACCTGCGCGCGGAAATTCATCATGTCGCGGTTGTGGTCCCACACGATGATCTTCTTGTCGCCGTAACCGGCCTTCGCCATGGTCGGGCCGAGGTGGTCCTTGAGGAAGTCGCGCTCCTGCTCGGCGGTGTAGATCATCGACTCCCACTTCTGCACGGCCATCGGCTCGTTCTGCAGGCTGATGCCCCAGATCGGAATGCCCTCGGCTTCATAGGCGCCAATGAACTTGGTGTAGTACGTGGCCCAGGCATCGGCGTACTGCGGCAGCAGCGAGCCGCCGCGCAGCATGTTGCCGTTGGTCTTCATGAAGGCCGGCGCGCTCCACGGGCTGGCGAAGGTGGTCAGCTTGCCGCCGGCCGCGGCGATGGCCTGCTTGATCAGCGGGATGCGGAACTGGCGATCGTGGTCGATGCTGAAAGTCTTCAGCGCCTTGTCGCCTTCCTTGATATAGGTGTAGCTGGCCGAGCTGAAGTCCGAGCTGTGGATGGTGGTGCGCAGCAGGCTGTAGCCGATGCCTTCGTTCGGGTCGTAGTAGGCCTTGAGGAATTCGGCCTGCTTGTCCTTGGACAGCTTGGCGAAAACCTCGGCGCTGGCGTCGGTGACCGCGCCGCCAATGCCCATCACCGTCTGGAACTGCTTGCGCGGGTCGACGAACACCGAGTTCTCGACCTCGGTCAGGGCATGGCCCGGCTTGAGCTGGACGTCCTGGCCGCGGGCCAGCCGCTGCGAGGTGCCTGCCGCGGAGGTGTACACCGTCACCGTGGCGCTGTTGCCGGCCGCCGCCGGTGCGGCGTCGGCGTGCGGCGACAGGGCCGATCCGAGCAAAAGAACGGGCAACAGGACGGGGTGCTTCATGCAATGACCTCTTTGACGAATGGGGGCAGCCCTTGGCCGCGTGCGCAGCCTGCTGCATCAACAGGAGTGGGCTGTTTAACGGCTGGGCCTGGCGAAGTCCAGACGCGCTGCGGCAATGCGGTCTTTGACCGCGCGGGGGTTTGGCACAAGCGCGGCCGATTCCCGTAGCATCCGCAGCTGTTCATATCGGTGGGGATCCGATGCACGCACTTGCTGCCCTGCTGCTCGACGCGGCCATTTTCATCGGCCTGGCCTGGGTGGTCTGGCGCCTGTTCGGGCGGACGTTTCCGTTTGCCATCGTGCCGATTGCCATCGGCCTCGTGCTCGCTGGCAGCGGTGGTTTGCCGGCCAGCTGGGGCGTGCCTTCGGTGGCCGGGCAGAACATTGGCTGGGTGGGGGTGTTGCTGCTGGCCTTCGCCGCCGGCCTGGAAACGCGGCACTCGATGAGCGGCACCGTCTCGGCGGTGGAGCAGGGCGCCTCGGCGCCGCGCGTCATCGCCAGCGCCAGCATGGCCATCGCCCTGCCTTTCATCGCCGGCACGCTGCTCGCGTATTACGTGCTGGCGGATATGCCGCAGTGGTCCCTGGCCAGTGCGCATCCGGTACTCAGCGCCCTGGCCGTCGGCCTGTGCGTGGCCGTCAGCGCCTTGCCGGTGTTGATCGGCATCGTGCGCGAGCTGGCGCCCGCCCATCGTCCTTATGGGCGCATCGCGGTGCGCATTGCAGTGATCGACGACGCCGCGTTGTGGAGTGGCCTGGCCGTGTTGCTGCTGCTGGCCCGTCACGAGGCCGGCAGCTGGACGCTCACGGGTTGGCATGTGCTGGCCGTGTGCCTGCCGGTGTTGATGCTGCTGGCCAGCCACCTGCTGCGCCACTGGATGCCCCCGGCCTGGGCGCTGCCGATCCTGTTACTGCTCGCGCTGGCCGCGGGTGCCTGGGCGAGTACGCAACTGGGGCTGCACGAATTGCTCGGTGCCTATTTCGCCGGAGCATGCCTGCCGGCGGCGTGGTTGCGCCGGGTGCCGATCGAACGGCTGGGGCGCTTGTCCCTGATGGTGCTGGCACCGTTGTTCTTCGGCCACAGCGGTTTGAAGGTGCACGGGGAGGCATTGGGCTGGGCGACCTTGCAGATTGCCCTGCTGGTGCTGGGCGTGGCGGTGGCAGCCAAGCTGCTGGCCGTGATGCTGTACCCGCCGGTGCGTGGCGCGAGCCGGCGCGAGACCTTGGCCATCGGCACGCTGTTGCAGTGCAAGGGGCTGATGGAGATCGTCGCGGCCACGATCCTGCGCGATGCCGGGCTGATCTCCGAGTTCGCCTTCGCCGTACTGACCACCCTGGCGATCCTGTCCACCCTGCTCACCGGTCCGCTGTTCCGCTGGTTGATGCCGGCCACTGCGTCCAATTCTCCGGCTGCTGCGGTCAGCGGACGCAGCCGCTAAGCGGCGCCCGCGTTGCCGTTGCGTCAACGGATCGTCACGCCGCCGTGACGGCGGTGCGCATCATGCTGAACCGTCCGCAACGACGGGAAGCGCATCATGACGACCCAGGTGCAAACGATGTCGCGTACGCAGCTGACCGCCATGGTGGTCGGCGGCATGATCGGGGCGGGAATTTTCTCGCTGCCACGTACCTTCGCCGGCGCGACCGGCCCGTTCGGCGCCGTGATCGCCTGGCTGATCGCCGGCACCGGCATGTACATGCTGGCCCGGGTGTTCCAGTTCCTGGCCGAGCGCAAGCCCAACCTCGACGCCGGTGTGTTTGCCTATGCGAAGGAGGGCTTCGGCGACTACGCCGGCTTCCTTTCCGCCTTCGGCTACTGGATCGGCAGCTGTATCGGCAACGTCTCGTACTGGGTGCTGATCAAATCCACGCTCGGCGCATTCTTCCCGGTGTTTGGCGACGGCAACACCGTGGTGGCGATCGCCGTGGCCTCCATCGGCATCTGGCTGTTCCACTTCATGATCCTGCGCGGCGTGCAGCAGGCGGCGGCGATCAACAAGATCGTCACCATCGCCAAGGTGATCCCGATCGTGGTGTTCATCGTGATCGTGGCGTTCGCCTTCAAGATGGACATGTTCCGCTTCAACTTCTACGGCGGCGATCTCACCAACGGGGTGTTCGAGCAGGTGAGGGCGACGATGCTGGTGACGGTCTTCGTGTTCCTCGGCATCGAAGGCGCCAGCGTGTATTCGCGCTATGCACGTGAACGCCGCGACGTGGGCTTTGCCACGATCAGCGGCTTTTTGATCGTCACCACCCTGATGGTCCTGGTCACCCTGCTGCCGTATGCGGTGCTGCCGCGCGCGGACATCGCCGGCATGCGCCAACCCTCGATGGCCGCGTTGCTCGAGGCGGTGGTCGGGCACTGGGGCGCGATCTTCGTCAGCGTCGGCCTGCTGGTGTCGGTGCTGGGCGCTTATCTCACCTGGTCGCTGATCTGTGCCGAGGTGTTGTTCGCCGCTGCGCGCACCGGCGACATGCCCAGGGTCTTCGCGCGCGAGAACGCCAATGGCGTGCCCTCGGCGGCGCTGTGGGCGACCAACATCGTCATCCAGGTCATCGTCATCACCACGTACTGGTCGCGCGATGCGTTCTCGCTGATGCTCAACCTGACCAGCGCCATGTCGCTGATCCCGTTCCTGCTGGTGGCCGCCTATGGCTGGCAGATCACCCAGCGCAGCGAGGGCTACGACGCGGCCGCCAGCGCCCGCAATCGCGATCTGTTCCTGGCGATCCTGGCCACGCTCTACACCGTGTTCCTGCTCTATGCCGGCGGGGTGAAGTTCATCGTGCTCTCGGCCGTGCTGTATGCGCCGGGTAGCCTGCTGTACTTCTGGGCCCGTCGCGAGCAGAACGCCAAGGTATTCACCAAGGCGTCGGATGTGATCGTGCTCGGCCTGGCGGTGATCGGGCTGGTCGTCGGCATCTGGTGGATCTCGACCGGCTACATCCAGATCTGAGCGGGCGGCCAGGCCGAGACCCGCGCCGATGAATGCCCTAGCCCCGAACCGGCAGCTGTCGCTGTTCGCGCTGACCGCGCTGGTGGTCGGTTCCATGATTGGCTCGGGCATTTTCGCCCTGCCAGCCGCGTTCGGGCAGACCACGGGGGTATACGGCGCGCTGGTCGCCTGGCTGATCGCCGGCACCGGCATGCTGTGCCTGGCGCTGGTGTTCCAGTCGCTGTCGCTGCGCAAGCCGGCGCTGGATACCGGCATCTACGCCTACGCACGCGCCGGTTTTGGCGACTATGCCGGCGTGCTGTCGGCGCTGGGCTACTGGATCGGCTGCTGCCTGGCCGATGTCGCCTGCCTGATCCTGATCAAGGCCACGCTCGGCCAGTTCTTTCCGATCTTCGGTGATGGCTCGACCCTGGCGGCGATCGCATCGGCCTCGGTGCTGCTGTGGGCGTTCCATTTCCTGATCTTGCGCGGCATCAAGCAGGCCGCCTTGCTCAACAGCATCGCCACCGTGGCCAAGCTGGTACCGATCGCGGTGTTCCTGTTCGTGGTCGCTTCGGGTTTCCAGCGCGAGGTGTTCGCCTGGAACGGGTGGGGCGGCCAGCCCGCCGGCAGCGGCACGCTGTGGTCGCAGGTGCGCGGCACCTTGCTGGTGACGGTGTTCGTGTTTGTCGGCATCGAGGGTGCCAGCGTGTATTCGCGCTTCGCCCGCGATCGCCACCATGTCGGCATCGCCACCGTGTTGGGCTTCCTGGGCGTGCTCAGCTTGCTGGTGCTGGTCACGCTGCTGTCCTATGGCGTGCTGCTGCGGCCGGACCTGGCCGCCCTGCGAAACCCGTCAATGGCCGGGGTGATGGAAGCCGTGGTCGGGCCGTGGGGGCGCATGTTCGTCAGCGTAGGCCTGCTGATCTCGGTGCTGGGCAATTACCTGTCGTGGTCGCTGCTGGCAGCGGAAGTGCTGCACTCAGCCGCTCTCAATGACGCCATGCCGCGGGGCCTGGCCCGGGAGAATGCCGCAGGCGTTCCGTCCACCGCGCTGTGGCTGACCAACGGGGTGATCCAGACCTTCCTGCTGGTCACCTGGTTCGCCGAATACGCTTTCACCCTGGCGTTGAAGATGACCAGCGCCATGACCCTCGTGCCGTACCTGCTGGTGGGCGCCTATCAACTGAAGCTGGCCATGCAGGGAGAGACCTTCGAGGCCGATAGCGCAGCCACGCGCGGGCGTGTCGGCATCATCGCGCTGGTCGCCACGATTTACGCGTTGCTGATGCTGCTCGCCGGCGGCAGCCGCTACCTCCTGCTGTCGGCCTTGCTCTACGCGCCGGGTTCGGTGCTGTTCTTCGTCTGGCAGCGCGAACGCGGCGCGGCGCGGCTCAACTATTACGAAGTCGCGGTCTGTGCGGCGCTATGCCTGGCCGCCGTGCTGGCCTTGTGGGGACTGATCAGCGGGAGCCTGCGTATATGAATGTCCGGCAGGATGCCGCCGCCTCGCCCAGTCGTGCCCGGCGCTTCGTCGCCAGTGCGCGTGCCCGGCTGGGTCGGCGCCCCGGCATCGCCGGCATGTTGCTGGCCACGCTGTTCTTCATTTGCTCGCTGTCGCCCAGCCTGATTCCGCGCGGGTCGATGGCGCAGGGCGTGCTCTCGGGGTTCTGCATGGCGGTGGGCTATCTGCTCGGCGTGGGCCTGCAAGCGCTGTGGCGTTACCTGCAGTTGCCCACGCTGCTGCGCCATGAGCGTCTGCGGCATTGGCCGAGCGTGCTGCTCGGGCTGTGCGTGGTGGTGCTGATCGCCACGGTATGGCTGGCGCGCAGCTGGCAGAACTCGGTGCGCGCGGTGATGCAGATGCCGCCGATCGACGAGGCGTTCTCGCTGCGGCTGTTGGTGGTCGCGGTGCTGACCTTGCTGGTGTTGCTGCTGCTCGGGCGCGTGTTCGCGTGGATCGCCGGGATGGTCGATCGCCGCGCGCAGCGCCTGCTGCCACGACGGCTGGCCAACGTGCTCGGCATCACCGCCGCCGCGTTGCTGTTCCTGCTGGTGACCAACGGCGTGATCCTGCGCGCGGCGCTGCATCTGATCGATGCCTCGTTCCGCCAGGCCGATGCCTTGATCCCGCCCGATCGGCAACCGCCCACGATCGCAGGACGCACGGGTAATCCGAGCTCGCTGGTGGCCTGGCCGGACCTCGGGCGTACAGGTCGGGATTTCGTCAGCAACGGCCCGACGGCAGACGACATCCGCGCCTATGGTGGCGATGCGATGAGCCCGATCCGGGTCTATGTCGGTCTGCCCGCAGCGCAGGACGCCGAGCACCGCGCGCAGCTCGCCCTGCGCGAACTGCAGCGCCAGGGGGGCTTCTCCCGCGCGATGCTGGTCATCATCACGCCGACCGGCACCGGCTGGGTCGATCCGGGCGCGATCGACAGCCTCGAATACCTGCAGCGCGGCGATGTCGCCAGCGTGGCGATGCAGTACTCGTACCTGTCCAGCCCGCTGTCGCTGATGATCGAACCCGGCTACGGCGAGGAGAGTGCGCAGGCCTTGTTCCGTGAGGTCTATGGCTACTGGCGCACGCTGCCGAAGGACCATCGGCCGCGCCTGTACGTGCACGGGCTCAGCCTGGGCGCGATGAACTCGGAGCGCTCGATGGCCTTGTTCGAGCTGCTCGGCGATCCCATCGACGGCGCGCTGTGGAGTGGGCCGCCGTTCGAAAGCCGCCATTGGCGCAGCCTGACCGCCGCGCGCAACCCCGGCTCGCCGCAGTGGCTGCCAACCTTCCGCGATGGGCGCTTTGTGCGTTTCATGAACCAGCACGGCACGCCGGTGGCGGCGGACGCGCCCTGGGGCCCTACGCGTGTGGTCTACCTGCAATACGCCAGCGACGCGATCACCTTCTTCGACGTGCACGATGCCTGGCGCCAACCAGACTGGATGGACACGCCGCGCGGCTTTGACGTGTCACCGTCGCTGCGCTGGTATCCGCTGGTGAGCATGTTCCAGCTGGCGCTGGACATGCTGCTGGCCGATGGCACGCCGATGGGCTACGGCCATGTGTTCGCGCCGTCGCACTACATCAATGCCTGGCTGCTGGTGACCGGGGCGCGCGACTGGTCGCCGGCCCAGTTGCAGCGGCTGCGCGATCAGCTCGATGCCCAGCGCAGCGCGCAGATCGAGGCCACGCGCCGCGCCGATTGAGCGCGCCGCTCAGGGCGCGTGCCTGGGCAGCTCGGCCAGGGTCTGCGCGGCGATGGCGTCCAGCCGCGCCTGGCGGCTGTCGCTGCGCCGCACCGTGCCGCGGTTGATGCTGCCCCACAGCACCTGGGCCGAATGCGGATCGATCGCCTCAACCTGCAAGGCGCCTTCCACATAGCTCACCCGGCGCATGTCCAGCACCAGCGAGCCGTCGTTGCCCGGCGTCACCAGCTGCGAGCAGCCGGCGCTGGTGCACTGGATCGCGTTCATGCGCGTCGGGCCACTGCCGGCCGCCTGGTCGGCAGGCACCATGCGTTCCTGGTCGCGCACGCCCACGCGGTAAGCGGCCAGCCAGTCGGCATCGGCCGCGCGCTCCACGCGCTGATAGCCCTTCGCGGCCAGGGCACGATCCATGGCATCGCGCAGGCGTTGGCGGAAGCCGCTGTCGAGCACGCGCGGGTCGGCCTGTTCGGTGTATTCCTGCGGCATCGGTGCCCAGGCATAGCGCGGGCCGGGCAACTGCGTCGCCGCCACCGTGACCTGCACGCCGCCACTGGGCGGCACGGCGGCGCCGCCCCCGTCGCTGGCACAGGCCCCCAGGGCGGCAGCGACGAGCAGGGCAGTGAGCAGGCGAACGGGATTGGGGCGAAGCGTCACGCGGTTTTCCATGGCAGGTGTCTCCAGGGCGAAGGGCAGGGATCAGGCATCGGCGGCAGGGGGTGTAGGGGGCCGCGCCACCGCGCCGCTCAGGCGCGAGGAAATCCGGTCGGCGATGGCCAGGGCCAGGGCCGAGAGCATCAAGGTGGCATGGATGATGGTCATCCAGATCATCGCGTCGCGATTCATCGGCGCGCCTTCTTCCAGCTTCATGAAGATGCGCAGCAGGGCGATCGCCGAGATCGCGGTGATCGAGCCCATCAGCTTCATCTTCATGCCGGTGAAGTCGATGGTGCCCATCCACGAGGGGCGCTTTTCCTCGCCCGAGTCGATGCGCGCGACGAAGTTCTCGTAGCCGGCGAGGGTGACGATCAGCAACAGGTTGGCGACCAGCGACAGATCGATCAGCGCCAGCGCCATCAGGATCGCCGAGGTCGGGGTGAGGTCGAACAGATGCGCCAGGTTCCAGAACAGCTCGCGCAGGAACACGAACAGCAGCATCAGCAACGCGACGGCGAGGCCGAAATAGAACGGCGCCATCAACCACCGCGCGTCGAACAGGCTGCGCGAGACCGCCCGCGACAGCAGCTTGCGACTACTCATCCCGCACCCCGCCACAGGCCTGGCGTGATGCCCCGGTCAGCGACGGGATGCGGCAGCAGGCTCAAGGCGCACCACCCCCGGCGGGCGTATCGTCTTCCGGTTCCGGGACTACGCCCGCGGGCCGGTCTGCGAATTGCGCCTCGCGCATCTCGCGCTTTTCATCGCGCAGCGAATTGCCGTCCAACGGACGGATACGGCTGATGCGGCAACCCGGCGCGACCGAGTTGGCCGTGCCCGGCGTGCGCACGATGACGCTGTCAAAGCGTGCGTTCACCGTGCCGAACGAGTTGGTGATGGTGATGCTCTGCGCGGTGGACAAGCCAGCGCAGCGGCCACGGAATTCGAGCAGATGGCCGCGGCTTTGCGTGTTCCAAAGCGCCAGCGCCTGGTCACCCAGCGGCGTCCAGTCGGTGCGGCGCACGGTGCGGTTGAGGACCAGCGAAGGCACCGGCGCACCGGCATGGCGCTGGTACAGCGCGAGCCGATCGGCGTTGCTCATGGGAGTGGTGCTTGCGCAGCCGGCCAGCACGCCGGCCAGCAGGGTAAGGCAAATGACGCCACGCATCGGGTTTCTCCTTGGAGGTGTCCTGCGTAGTGCGTTGCACAACTGCGCCGTCGCGACCGCGAAGGGTCGCGACGGATGCGCCGATCAGCGCGAGATGCGCGTCGTCACGCCATCACTGGCGACCTGGACCCGGTCACCGACACGGAAATCATTGGCCGTACCGTCCTGGGTCACCGCGATCGTGCGGCCGGACTGATCCAGGCGAACGGTCAGCTCGACACCCGTGCGCGCAGAGCGGGAGAGCGCATTGCCCGCTGCGCCACCGGCCACTGCACCGGCCACGGCGCCGGCCGCATTGGCGCGACTGCCGCCACCGATCGTGCTGCCGGCGATGCCGCCAAGCACCGCACCGGTCGCCGTACCGACGCCGCGTGAATCGTTCTGGATCGTCACTTCCCGCACCGCCTGGACCACGCCCCATTCCACGGTCTGCGCGCGGCCGACCTCGGAGCGGTTGAACGTGGACGGCGTGGTGTGGGTGGCGCATCCGCCAGCCGCCATGGCGATCACGAGCAGACCTGCAGTTCCCGCAAGTAGTTTGGTGCCCATCGAAGTTCTCCCAACAAAGCGAAACGTGGATGAAGCGTCCCTGGCCGACGGCGTCTCCCCCGGCTGGCCGGCAACACGCAATAACGCCTTGCCGCGTCAAGCCTGCGTGAATGCGCGAAATGGCAAATTTGTTGCCATCGCGTCGTCAACGTGTCTTCACGGCGTGGAGACATCGCCCCCATTTACTCTCGATTCACTCCTTCGCCACGCGGCCTGCGCGCCGCATTCGCGGCGATCCAGTGCAAGGCCGGGAAATCGCTGCGGTGCGCGTGGCACCGCCTGGAAAATTCGGGAGCGGCCCGTGCGCCATCCTCGTTTCCAACGACCTTTGCAGCCTGCGCGTCATGCCGGGCCTGTCGCCTCTGCGCCTGCCGTTTCGATCGTCAATTGCGCTGTGCGCCACGGTCCATCGCTCGTGTTCTTCCCAGGAGATTGCAGCTCATGTCCAGCTCCCTGAAGTACGGCGTCCATTCCGAAGTCGGCACCCTGCGCAAGGTAATGGTGTGCGCGCCTGGCCTGGCGCACACCCGATTGACCCCGCGCAACAAGGACGAACTGCTGTTCGACGACATCATGTGGGTGGACAACGCCAAGCGCGACCACTTCGATTTCATGGCCAAGATGCGCGATCGCGGCGTGGAAGTGCTGGAGATGCACAACCTGCTGGCCGAGACCATGGCCATTGCCGAGGCGCGCAAGTGGGTGCTGGACCACCAGGTCAACGCCAACGAGGTGGGCCTGGAATTCATGGCCGAAGTGCGCGGCTACCTGGAGAGCCTGGCGCCGCGCGAGTTGGCCGAAACGTTGATTGGCGGCTTGAGCCCGCGCGAGCTGCCGGATGATTTTTCCAGCAGCCTCCTGACCGCGGCGCGCGATCATCCCGAGATGGTCGGCTACCTGCTGCCGCCGTTGCCGAATACGTTGTACACGCGCGACACCACGTGCTGGATCTACGAAGGCGTGACCTTGAATCCGCTGTACTGGCCGGCGCGCCACGAGGAGACCATCCTCACCACCTGCATCTACAAGTTCCATCCGGACTTTGCCAACGCCGGCTTCCCGATCTGGTACGGCGACCCGACCCAGGACCATGGCAACGCGACCCTGGAAGGCGGCGACGTGATGCCGGCCGGCAACGGCGTGGTGCTGATCGGCATGAGCGAGCGCACCTCGCGCACCGCGATCACCCAGCTGGCGCAGTCGCTGTTCAAGCACAACGGCGCCAAGCGGGTGATCGCAGCGTCGATGCCGAAGCTGCGCGCGGCCATGCACCTGGATACGGTGTTCACCTTTGCCGATCGCGACGTGGCCACGATCTACAGCGGCATCGTCGACCAGATCAAGCCGATCTCGCTGTATCCCAGCGACAAGGCGCCGGGTTTCGAAGTTGTGTTCGAGGACAAGCACTTCACCGACGTGGTGGCCGAGTCGCTCGGGCTGAAGAAGCTGCGCCTGGTCGAATCGGATGAGTACTACGGCGCCGAACGCTCGCAATGGAACAGCGGCAACAACCTCGTCGCGCTGTCGCCGGGCGTCGTGGTGGCCTATGACCGCAACACCTCCACCAACACCGCGCTGCGCAAGGAAGGCGTGGAAGTCATCACCATTGTCGGCGCCGAGTTGGGCCGCGGACGGGGCGGCGGCCATTGCATGACCTGTCCGCTGGTGCGCGACGCAGTGGATTTCTGAGGGCGCCTGTCGCACCGGTGTTAGCGCCGGTGCGATCGCGACAAGGCAGCAGGTCGGGCGCGCCCGCCGCGCCCGGATGCGGCGGGGATAGCCGGAGGCGACGCGGATGCGAGTCAGGCAAGGGATGCGATGGGCGTGGGGGTGCGGTGTGCTGGCCGCGCTGGCCGGCTGTGGTGGTGATACCGCGCCCACGGGCGCGGGCACGCCGCCGACCGTGGTCAGCGTCGAGACCGTCCGCGCCACGGAAGTACCGAATCTGATGGAACTGCCGGGCCGGGTCGAGCCGGTGCGCTCGGCGCAGGTGCGCGCGCGCGCCGACGGCATCGTCGAGCGCCAGTTGTATGTGGAAGGCACGGATGTCGCCGCCAATGCGCCGCTGTTCCAGATCGATCCGCGCGACCTGCAGGCACGGCTGCAACAGGCCCGCGCGTCGCTGGCCTCCGCCCGCGCCGCACGTTCGCAGACCGCCGGCCTGCGCGCGCGCCTCGGTGCGCTGGTGCAACGCAAGGCGGTCAGTGTGCAGGAGTACGAATCGGCGCAGGCCTCGTTCCAGCAGGCCGACGCGGGTTTGCTGGAAGCGCAGGCGGCCGTGGATCGCGCGCAGCTCGCACTCGATCACGCCACCGTGCGCGCGCCGATCGCCGGGCGCGTGGGCCGCGCGCAGGTCAGCGAAGGTGCATTGGTCAGCGCCGCGGCGGCGACCCTGATGACCCAGGTCGACCAGCTCGACCCGGTCTACGTGACCTTCCAGCCTTCCAACAGCGCCTTCGGCGATATTGAACGCAGCATCGAGGCCGGCCGCATCGTGCTCGGTGACGGCAAGCGCATTGGCGTGACCTTGCTCCTCGATGACGGCACGCCGCTTCCGGTGCAGGGCTTCGTCGATTTCACCGAGAAGGCGGTGGACCCGGCCACCGGCAGCCGCACCTTGCGCGCCTTGTTCAAGAACGAAGACCGCCGCTTGTTGCCGGGCCAGTTCGTGCGTGGCGTGCTGGCGGTGGGCACGGTGCGCGATGGCATCAGCCTGCCGGAACGCGCGATCAGCATTGCCGAAGACGAAGCCAGTGTCATGACGGTCAACGCCGACGGCGTGGCGATGCGCCAGCCGGTGACGCTTGCCGGGCAGGCGGACGGACGCTGGGTGGTGCAGTCCGGGCTCAAGCCCGGCGAACGCGTGGTGCTCGATGGCTGGCACAAGGTGCAGCCGGGCCAGCATGTCAACGCGCAGCCGGCGAAGGCGGCGCCGCCCAGCCCATGAGCGGCTTCTTCGTCTATCGACCCGTGCTGTCCTGGGTGGTGGCACTGTTCGCGCTGCTGTTTGGCGGCATCGCCCTGTATTCGCTGCCGGTGGAACAGTATCCGGACGTGGCGCCACCCTCGCTGAGCATCTCGGCCACGTTCGTCGGCGCCGACGCGCAGACGCTGGATCGCACGGTCACCTCGGTGATCGAGAACGAACTCAACGGCGTGGACGATTTCCTGTTCATGACCTCGACCAGCCGCGCCAACGGCACCGCGCAGATCCGCGTGACCTTCCGCAGTGGCACCGACCTGGACGTCGCCCGTGCGCAGGTGCAGGACCGCCTGGCACGGGTGGAGCCGCGCCTGCCCGAGGAAGTGCGGCAGATGGGCGTGCGCGTGACCCAGTCCGCGTCCGGGTTCCTGATGCTGATCGCATTGCAGTCCGAAGGCGGCAAGCGCAGCGCACTGGAGCTGGGCGATTTCGCCGCGCGCAACATTGCCGATGAGTTGAGCCGCTTGCCCGGCGTGGGCGATGTGGCGCTGTTCGGCTCCAGCTATGCGATGCGGGTGTGGCTCGATCGCGAGAAGCTGGTCAGCTTCGGCCTGACCCCGGCCGAAGTCATCGCCGCGATCCGCGAACAGAACGCGCAAACGGCGGGCGGCGGCCTGGGCCTGCAGCCGGTGGTGCCGGGCGCGGAAACCACCGCGCAGATCATCACCCGTGGCCGCTTCAGCACCCCGGCGCAGTTCCGCCAGATCATCGTCCGCGCCACCCCGGGCGGCGCCACGGTGCGCCTGGGCGATATTGCCCGGGTCGAGCTGGGCAACGACAACTACGCCTTCAACCTCACCCTCAACGGGCAGGAGAGCGCCGGCCTGGCGGTGTCGCTGAGTACCGGCGCCAACGCGCTGGCCACCGCCAACGCGGTGCGCGCGCGCATGCAGTCGCTGCAGACCAGCTTCCCGCCGGATGTGAAGTGGAGCGCGCCGTTCGACACCACGCCCTTCATCAACGAATCGGTGAACGGCGTGGTCCGCACCATGATCGAGGCGATGATCATGGTCTCCATCGTGGTGCTGCTGTTCCTGCAAAGCTGGCGGGCGATGCTGCTGCCGACCCTGGTGGTGCCGATCTCGCTGATCGGCACCTGCCTGGGCCTGCTGGCGTTCGGCATGTCGATCAACCTGCTGTCGCTGTTCGCGATGGTGGTGGCGATCGGCATCCTCAACGATGACGCGATCGTGATCGTCGAGAACGTCGAGCGGATCATGCGCGAGGACAAGCTCGAAGCGCGCGAGGCGACGGCCAAGGCAATGGGCCAGCTCACCGGCGCGATCATCGCCACCACGCTGGTGCTGCTGGCGGTATTCATCCCGATGGGGTTTTTCCCCGGCTCGGCCGGTGGCATCTATCGCCAGTTCGCGGTCACCCTGAGCGTGTCGCTGGTGGTCTCGACGATCCTCTCCCTGACCCTGGCCCCGGCGATCTGCGGCGCAACCCTGCGCCCGGCCAATCCCGATGCCAAGGGCCCGGCGCAGCGCTTCTTCGGCGCGATCAATCGGTTGCTGGAGCGCAGCAGCACCGCGTATGCCGGCGTGGTGGGGCGCCTGTTGCGGCGACCCTGGCTGTGGCTGGGCGTGTTCCTGGTCGCCGTGCTGCTGACTGGCTTGTTGTATGCGCGCCTGCCGGGCGGCTTCCTGCCCGAAGAGGACCAGGGCTATCTGTTCGTCGCCTACAACGGCGCGCCGGGTTCGACCGTGGCGCGCACGCAACAGGCGGTGCAACAGGCCGAGGCGATCCTGCGCCAGCAGCCGGAGGTGCGCAACGTCGCCACGGTGATCGGCTTCAGCTTCTTCGGCCAGGGCCAGAACGTCGGCATGTCGTTCGTCGACCTCAAGCCATGGGGCGAACGCAGTGGCCGTGCACACGGCTCGGCGGCGCTGGCGCAGCGCATGAACGTGGCGATGCTGGGCATTCCGCAGGCGCAGGTATTCGTGCTCAATCCGCCGGCGATCCAGTCGCTGGGCAATGCCTCGGGCTTCACCATGAAGCTGGAGGATCGCGGTGGCGCGGGCGAACAGGCGCTGCAGGCCGCCGCCCTGGCGCTGGCGCGGCGCGCGGCGGCCAGCGACCGCGTGACCGGCGTGCGCCCGGAAGGGATGCCGCGCGCGCCGCAGCTGTTCGTGGACATCGATCGCACCCAGGCGCGTGCGCTCGGCGTGCCGCTGGGGCAGGTCAACCAGGCCCTCGGGGTGATGTTCGGCTCGGCCTACGTCAACGATTTCGTCCACCAGGGCGACGTGCTGCGGGTGTTCGTGCAGGGCGAGGCGGCCCAGCGCATGCGCGCCGAGGACGTGGCCGACCTGCGCGTGCAGGGCAGCAGCGGGCAATCGGTGCCGTTCTCCGCCTTCTCGCGCTCGCATTGGACCGTGGGCGAACAGCAGGTGGAGCGCTACAACGGCTTCCTCTCGGCCACGGTGTCTGGCCAGGCCGCCGCCGGTGTGTCCAGCGGCGCGGCCTTGCGCGAGATGGAGCAGCTCGCCGCCGAAGTCCTGCCCCCGGGCATGCGCTTTGAGTGGACCGGCACCGCGCGCGAAGAGCAGGAAGCGGCAGGGCAGGTGGGCATGTTGCTCGGGCTTGCGCTGCTGGTGGCCTTCCTGCTGCTGGCCGCGCTGTATGAAAGCTGGAGCACGCCGGTGGCGGTACTGCTGGCGGTGCCGTTCGGCATCCTCGGCGCGGTGCTGTTCACCGGCCTGCGCGGGATGTCGGCGGACGTGTACTTCAATGTCGGCCTGGTCACGATCATTGGCCTGGCGGCGAAGAACGCGATCCTGATCGTGCAGTTCGGCCTCGACGAAGAGGCGCGCGGCGTGCCGGCGGACGAGGCGATCCTGAGTGCGGCGCACCAGCGCCTGCGCCCGATCCTGATGACCAGCCTGACCTTCATCGTCGGCATGTTCCCACTGGTATTCGCCGCCGGTGCCGGCGCGGCCAGCCGGCAGGCGGTGGGTACCGGCGTGCTCGGCAGCATGCTCACCGCCACCGCGTTTGGCATCTTCTACACCCCGTTGTTCTATTTCGTGCTGCGGCGCCGCGCCGCGCGCCGCCGCGTGCCTCCGGTGGAGGCCGCACCATGAAGCGCGTCGCGACGATCGTGGGGCTGGCGGTGCTCACGGGCTGCAATCTGGCGCCGACCTACTCGACGCCGCCGCCGGCGGTGCCGGAGCGCTTCCCCCATGCGACTGCGACGGCGCTGGAGGGCGGCGCGCCCGCCACGCAGATCACCTGGGAGGCGTTCTTCCAGGACCCGGCACTGCGCGAGCTGATTGCGCAGGCGCTGGACAACAACCGCGACCTCGGCGCCGCCACCGCGCGCATCGCGCAGGCGCGCGCACAGTTCCGCATCCAGCAGAGCCAGCGTCTGCCGGGCCTCGATGCCGGTGCCTCGGGCCAGCGCTTGCGCACGCCGCTGAGCGCTGCCGATGGCGCGCCGCGCATCACCGTCGACAGCTACGCGGTGCAGGTGGCGATCCCGACCTTCGAGCTGGATTTCTGGGGCCGCGTGGCCAACCTGTCCGAATCGGCGCGGCGCCAGTACCTGGCCACGGTCGAAGCACAGCAGGCATTCCGGCTTTCGCTGATCGCCAATGTCGCCGCGGCTTATTACGCGGTGCGCGCCAGCGAAGAGGGCATCGTGCTGGCCCAGCGATCGCTGGACAGCCGCCGCGAGACGCTCGAACTGGCGCAGCTGCGGATGGATGTCGGGCTGACCTCGTCGGTGGATTTCCACCAATCCTATGTCCTGGTGACCCAGGCGCAGACCCAGCTGGCGCAGCTGCAACGCAACCGCGAACAGGCGCTGCACCTGCTGCAATGGCTGGTGGGGGTGCCGTTGCCCGATCCCCTGCCGCCGGGCACGCCGGTGGGCGATGCGCGCCAGCTTGCCGCGCTGGCGCCGGGCCTGCCCTCGGCCTTGCTGGAGAACCGGCCGGACATCCGCATGGCCGAGCACCGCCTGCTTGCGGCCAACGCCAACATTGGCGCGGCGCGAGCGCTGTATTTCCCGACCATCGCGCTGACCGCCAACACCGGTTACGCCTCCGGCGAACTCTCCGGCCTGGTCTCGGACAGCAACCGGGTGTGGTCGTTCGGCGCTGGCGTATTGCTGCCGTTGCTGGATTGGGGGCGGCGTCGCGCGCAGGTCGACATGGCCCGCGGTGAACGCGACGAACGTGAGATGAGCTACCAGTCCACGGTGCAGAACGCCTTCCGTGAAGTGGCCGATGGCCTGAGCGCCGCGCAACGCAATGCCGAGCAGATCCTCGCCCAGGAGAAGGCGGTGGAAGTGCAGGGCGCGTTGGTCATTACCGCACAGGACCGCTACGAAGTGGGCCTGACCCCTTACCTGGAAGTGCTCGACGCCGAGCGCGGCCGCTTCGCCGCCGAACAGACACTGCTGCAGCTGCGCGCGGGCGCCTTGCAGGATCGGGTCAACCTCTACACCGCACTGGGGGGCGGCGACCTGCCGCCGTCCGGTCCCTAGCTCGCCCCGTGGGAGATGCGCCGATGCCGATGCTGACGAAAACCCTGGTGGTAGCGATGGCGGCGGCTTTGCCACTGTCGGCGCACGCCCAACGCACCGATGCACAGCGCGATGCGGAGATTGCGCAATTGCGCGCTACGGTCAATACGTTGATGCAGCGGATCGAAGTGCTGGAGACCGAGCGCGCCACGCCGGCCACGCCCGCCGCCCCTGCGCCGGCGACGGTGGCGACGCCGGCGTCGCGAACCGCGGCGGGCACCGTCGCGGTGACCCCGCCAGCCACGGCCGTCGTGCCGATTGCGTCATTGGCCACGCTCGATGTGGAAGCCTCACCGCTGCCGTCGCACTCGCCCTTCGACGAGGACGACCAGGCCGGTGGCCGGCTCGACAACGAAGCGCCCCCCGGCGACACCCTCACTGGCTTCTTCCAGGTGCCGGGCACGACCACCTGGCTGCGCCTGAGTGGCTACGCCAAGCTCGACGCGATGATGGACGACGATGACGCCGGCGATACCGACCAGTTCATCACCTCCGACATCCCGGTCGGGGCGCAGCGTGGCGACGCCCGCTTCAACATGCACGCCCGGCAGACCCGCTTCACCCTCGAAGCGCGGCGCGAAACCGACGCGGGACAGCTGCGCTTCCTGCTGCAGAACGACTTCTTCGGCTCCGGCGGCAGCTATGGCTATCGCCTGCGCCATGCCTGGGGGCAACTGGGCAACACCTATGCCGGCTTCGGCTGGTCGGCCTTCATGGACCTGGACTCGGGCCCGGATACGCTGGATTTCGCCGGCCCGGGCGCCGCACCGTCGGCACGCCTGGCGAGCATCCGCCAATACTTCCCGCTGCGCGGCGGCAACCAGATCATCCTCGCCGCCGAGCATCGCGCCCCCGAGATCACCTACAGCGATCCGGACGGGCGTTCGCGAACCGCTGCGCCCAACCTCGTGCTGGCCGCACGGCATGAAGCGGAGTGGGGCAACGTGCAACTGGCGGGCCTGCTGCGCTACCTCAGCTACGACGCGCCCGGCAACAGCGACAGCAGCCTGGCCGGCGGCGCCGCATTGACCGGCACCTGGGGCCACGACAGCGGTGATTACCTCGTCTACGGCGTACTGGGCGGGCAGGGCATTTCGGCGTATATCGGTGACCTGGGCGGGCTCGACCTCGACGCCGTGGTCGATCCGCAAGGCCGCCTGCAAACGCTGCAATCGTGGGGCGGCTGGGTCGGCTACACGCACCTGTGGAACGGCCGCTGGCGCTCAACGCTGACCTACGGCCGCCTGTACCTGGATCGCGAGCAATGGCTGGACCCCACGGTGTTTCGTCGCAGCGACTATGCCGCGGCCAACCTGGTCTGGCAGCCGGCGCCCAGCTGGAGCTGGGGCATGGAACTGCTGTACGGAAAGCTGCAACAGCAAGATGGCCAATCCGGTGATGCCATGCGGCTGCAGACCTCGCTGAAATACGATTTCATCAAGTAGGAGGCCGCGATGCTGTCCCATTGCCGCACCTTGCATGACCCGCGCCGCGGCCTGCTGGCCGTGGCCCTGAGCGCCACGTTGCTGGCGTGCATCCCCCCGGCCCACGCGCAGGACGCGATGCTGGGCAACATCCTCGAAGACCCGGGCAGCGGCGCGGCCGGCCTGGGCGTGCTCGGGCGCATCGAGACCTCGCCGTATCGCGGCGCCGATGCGCGGGTCGACATCATGCCGCTGTATCTGTACGAGGGGCAGCGCTTCTTCCTGCGCTCGAACATGGCCGGCGTGCGCGTGACCGGCGATACGGACGCAGGACTGGAGCTGTTCGTGGAACGTCGCCTGGAAGGCTATCCGGAAGACGAAACGCCCGACGTGCTCGAAGGCATGAAGACGCGCAACAGCGAGGCCGACGTGGGCGCGCGCTACTACGGCGAGCGCGGCGCGCACCACTGGGACCTGAGCGTGCGCCAGGACGCATCGAGCAACTCCCATGGCACCGAACTGCGCGCCTCTTACGGCTACCTGTGGCAGAACGATCGCTGGAGCGTGCAGCCGGTGCTGACCGCCGCCTGGCGCAGCAGCAAGCTCAACGACTACTACTACGGCGTGGACGCCGTCGACGTCACCCCGGACCGCGCCGCCTACGACGCCGGCGCCGGCTTCAACCTGACCGCCGCGCTGTACGCGCGCTACCGCATCCTGCAGCACTGGAGCCTGCTGGGCGGCGTGTTTGCCACCCAGCTGTCCAGCGAGATCCGCGACAGCCCGGTGGTGGATGACCGCGTGCAGTGGGGCGGGATGCTGGGCGCAGCCTATGACTTCGGCAGCGGCGACGTGCGCTGGAACAAGCCGCACACGCCGACCTACGTGAAGCTGTTCTACGGCCGCGACACCGGCGAAGGCTGCCACCTGGTCAAGATCATGACCTTCAGCTGCGCCGATCTGAACAACGATGACCCCACCGACATCTGGGGCATCCATATCGGCCGACCGTTCGTGTCGCACCTCAACGGCTGGCCGCTGGACCTGATCGGCTACGCCGGCATCGTCCGCCACCTGGAAAAGGGCTACCAGCCCGATGCCTGGCAGATCGACGCGTACATGAAGGGCTTCTATTACGGCTTCCCGTGGTCGCACCGGGTGATGACGCGCATCGGCTTCGGCTTCGGCCTGTCCTATGCCGAGCGCGTGCCCTATGCCGAAGTGCAATCGCAGGCCCGACGCGAGCGCAACACGTCCAAGCTGTTGAACTACCTGGACCCGAGCATCGACGTCAGCGTTGGCGACATCTTCGGCAGCGAACGCTGGCACGAGGTGTACTTCGGCTTCGGTGTCTCGCACCGCTCCGGCATCTTCGGCACCGCGCAGATGCTGGGCACCGTCGACGGCGGCTCGAACTACCTCTACGCCTACCTGGAAGCGGCCCTGTAGCGGCGCCATCGGCCAGGCCATGTCCAATCCCGTCTCACCTTGAAACACCGATGTCGGAGCGACCATGAAGAAGCGCCAATCAACGTTCAACGCCACCGCCGCGCTCACCGTACTACTGGCAGCCACCTGCGCGCTGGCCGGCTGCAACCGGTCGGGCGAGGCCCCGCAGGCCACCACGGCGCCGGCGGCCACCGCCACGCCGCCGATCGTCGTCGCGGACACCCCGCCACCGGCCACCGACCCCGCGCAGCCCGCCGCACCCCCGCCCGCACCCGCACCGGCGCCACAAGCGCCCGTGGTGGTGTTCAACAACGTGCGCATCTTCGATGGCGTCAATGGCCAGCTCTCGGCGGCCAGCAGCGTGCTGGTGCGTGGCCAGATCATCGAGAAGATCGGCGCCAACGGCAGCCTCACGGCCGAAGGCGCACAGGTCATCGACGGCGGCGGGCGCACCTTGATGCCGGGGCTGATCGACGCCCACTGGCACAGCATGTTTGCCGGCGTGACCTTGCAGCAAGCCATGAACGCCGACGAGGGCTACCTCAACCTCGCCGCGGGCGTGGAGGCCCGACGCACCCTGATGCGCGGCTTCACCAGCGTGCGCGACGTCGGCGGCGCCGTGTGGGGCGTGAAAGCGGCGATCGACGACGGCGTGGTCGACGGCCCGCGCATCTGGCCCTCGGGCGCCATGATCAGCGTGACCAGTGGCCATGGCGACTTCCGCGGCATGTCCGACCTGCCGCGCACGCTGGGCGCACCGGGCTCGCGGCACGATATCGTCGGTGACAGCGCCATTGCCGACAGCCCCGACGAAGTCCGCCTGCGCGTGCGCGAACAACTGATGCGCGGCGCCAGCCAGATCAAGCTCACCGCGGGCGGTGGCGTGTCCTCGCCGCACAGCCCGCTGGACGTGGTGACCTTCAGCGAGGAGGAAGTACGCGCCGCCGTGGGCGCTGCCCGCGACTGGGGCACCTACGTGACCGTGCATGCCTACACGCCTACCGCGATCCAGCGCGCCATCCGTGCCGGCGTGCTGTGCATCGAACACGCGAGCCTGATGGATGACGCCACGGCCCAGCAGATGGCCAACGCCGGTACCTGGCTCAGTACCCAGCCGTTCCCGCCGGAGCTGGCCAATGCGTTCCCGAAGGGTTCGGACGAATGGCAGAAGGCGCAGGAAGTATTCGCCGGGACGGATCACACGTATCAGCTTGCGATCAAGTACAGGCTCAAGACTGCCTTCGGGACTGACGTGCTGTTCTCCAGCCAGCTGGCCTCGCAGCAGGGCGCGATCCTGGCGAGTCTGACGCGGTGGTATACGCCGGCGCAGACGCTGGTGATGGCGACGAGTACCAACGCGAACCTGTTGGCGCTGTCGGGGCTGCGCAGTCCCTACAAGGGACGGGTGGGCGTGGTGCAGGAAGGCGCGCTGGCGGACCTGTTGCTGGTGGATGGGGATCCGTTGCAGAACATCGCGCTGATTACTGATCCGGAACACAACTTCAAGGTGATCATGAAGGGCGGGAAGATTTACAAGGACACCTTGTAGGTTCCATCTGCTCCCTTTCACCGCGCTGCCCTCATCCGCCCTTCGGGCACCTTCTCCCAGAGGGAGAAGGGAGGGGTGCTTTTGATGTTCGATCAGGGGGCAGGATGGGTGGGGGCGTTCGGGGGCCATGCCCTATCGGGGGCGTGTGGCGACATGGATGTCGCCACACGAGCTCAAGGCCATGGAAGGCCGCTTTTGGCGTCCCCCGATAGGGCATGGCCCCCGAACGCCGCGCGACCCACCTAACGCTTCCACGCGATACACCGCCCGCGCCTAGAAAGGCATCGCAACCCCAGCCCCGGCACCGGTCTTGAACAACAGCACCAGCTGCGCCACCCGCCAGGCCAGCACCACGTAGGCCAGCACCAGCGCCACCTGCCACAACAGGTGCGAGCGAAAGCGCGCCAGGCGCCACAGACCATCGAGGAAGTTCAGCAACAACAAGCACAACCCGATAGCCATCACCGCATACCCCACGAGCGTCATCGACGCGAAGATCGACGCGGTCCCGTGCTTGACCCCCTGCAACCCGGCCGCTGTGATCACCGAGGAGATCGCCACATTGCGTGCATGCTCGAATACGGCGCGCAGCACCCCGCGATCGAACACCAGCACGCCCAGCGCGTGCAACCTGCGCAGCACTCTCATGGGGGGACCGGCGCGCAGGCATGCAGCGCACCCGGCGGCGCGCCACGCTGCCAGGCCCGCACGCGCTCAGTGATCCGCAGCGTCAGCAGAAGTCGGATCATGCTCAGCCACCTGCTTGGCGTTGCGCGGCACATCGCCGAGGCTGTCGCGGATCTTGCGCACCTGCGCCACCGTCACCGCCGGCGCATGATTGCCATACTCGCTGCGCACCCAACTCGCCAGCGTCGCAACCTCGGCGTCGTCCAGCCGCCAGGCGAACGAGGGCATGCCCAACGGCGAGGGCGCCTGCTGCGTCGAAGGCAGATTCCCGCCCCCCAGAATCAGCCGCACCAGCGAACCCGGATCCTGCGCCAACACCGTAGGATTGCCGGCAATGGCCGGGAACGCATGCGGATTGCCCCGCGCATCACTGCGATGGCAGGCCGCGCAGTTGTCCGCATACAACTCGGCACCACGCCCGGTATTGATCCCGGCCGTCATCGCCTGCGCGGTGCGCGCGTCCTCGGCGTAAGTGCTGCCGCCCTGGCCGGTCGCCGGCAGGGTCTTGAGATAGGCGGCAATCGCCTGCAGGTCCGCGTCGGTCAGGTGCTGGGTACTTTGCACCACCACATCGGCCATCGGCTGGCCGACCACTGCCGCATGCGGATTGCGTGCGGTCTTCAAGGTGCTGACGATGTCCTGCGGACTCCAGCGCCCCAGCCCGGCCGCGGCATCTCCGCGCAACGACACCGCGTTCCAGCCATCGATGATCTGCCCACCGGCGAGATAGGCCGCGCCGGATTCGTCCAACGCCTTCTCCTGCAGGCTGAAGGCACGCGGCGTGTGGCATGCGCCGCAATGGCCTGGCCCCTGCACGAGATAGGCGCCGCGCGCGACTTGCGGATCGGCGTAGCGCTTCGGATCAAAGGCGACCGCATCCGGCTTCGGCGCAAAGGTCTTGCGCCAGATCGCCAGCGGCCAGCGCATCGACAACGGCCAGTGGATCTCGGTGCCGCGATTGGTCTCGGCCACCGGCTGCACGCCGTGGCGGAAGTACGCGAACAGCGCCCGCACATCCGCATCCGATAGCCGCGCATAAGACGGGTAGGGCATGGCCGGATACAGCGTGCTGCCATTGGCGGCAATGCCATGGCGCAGTGCCCGGTCGAAATCGTCCAGCGAATACCCGCCAATGCCGTGCTGCGGATCGGGAGTGATGTTGCTGCTGTAGATCGTGCCGATCGGCGAGGCAATCGCCAGCCCACCGGCAAACGGATGCCCGCCGGGCCGCGTATGGCAGGCACTGCAGTCGCCGGCCAACGCCAGATAGCGGCCCTGGGCGATGAGCGCGGGATCGTTGCCCGGTGCTGCACCGGCGATAGCGCGGGTATGGGTCGGCCACCAGGCCCAGGCCAGTGCGGCGGCGAGCAGCACCAGCCCCACCAGCAGGACGACGAGCAGGAATCTCCTCATGTCGGCGTCCTCACGCGTCCACCAGCGGACCGGGCGACTTCAGGTACTGCTCGCGGATCGCGGTGGCAGCCCAATAGGCCAGGCCGCCGACCAGGCCGGTCGGGTTGTAGCCATTGTTCTGCGGGAAGGCGTTGGCGCCGATCACGAAGACGTTCGGCACCTCCCAACTCTGCAGGTACTTGTTGAGCGCCGAGGTCTCCGGGTCATCGCCCATGATCGCGCCACCGCAAGTGTGCGTGCTCTGGTACTTGGTGATGTTGTAGTGCTCGCCATCCTTCTTCGCATCGCCGGACATCGACAGCGGGTTGAGGATCTTGCTCATCTTCAACGCCTGGTCGACGAAATACTGCGAAGCCTTGATCTCGTTCGGGTGCCAGTCGAAGGTCATGCGCAGCAGCGGGCGGCCGAAGGCGTCTTTGTAGGTCGGGTCCAGGCTCAGGTAATGCTGGCGGTAGGACATGCAGGCGCCCTGCACCTCGTAATAGAACGAGTGGCGGAAGTTATCGGCCACGGCACGCTTCCAGCCACTGCCCCAGTTCGGCGTGCCGTTGGGCACGTTGATGCCGCGCACCGGCCCGGCGCCGGGTTGCCGCGCCCATACCAGGCCGCCACCGACGAAGCCGAGCTTGCCGTTGTCGAGCTGGTTGCCGTTGAGGTCGTCCATCGTGGTGCCGGCGCCGCCGATGCCGATGAAGGGATTGGCCTGCACGTCCTTGTCGAAGAACAGCGCCACGCGGTTGAGGTTCTGGTAGGAGTAGTTGCGGCCGACCGTGCCGGTGTTGCTCTCCGGGTCATACGGCGTGCCGATGCCGGACAGCAGCATCAGGTGCACGTTGTACAGCGAGAATGCGCACAGCAGCACCAGGTCGGCCGGCTGGCTGATCTCGCGGCCCTGGGCGTCCAGATAGGTCACGCCGGTGGCCTTGCCGCGGGTGTTGTCCAGGTCCACGCGCAGCACCTGCGAGTGCGGGCGCAGCTCGAAGCCCGGCCGCTGGCGCAGCACCGGCAGGATGCAGGCGTTGGGGCTGGCCTTGGAGTAATTGAGGCAGCCGTAATCGCTGCAGAAACCGCAGGCGTTGCACGGCCCCATCTGGCAGCCATAGGGGTTGACGTAGGAGCGCGAGGTGTTGGACGCGGGAATCGGATACGGATGCCAGCCCATCTCCTGCGCTGCCTTGTAGAACAGTTCTGCGCCGAGATAGTTCGGATTGGGCGGCAGGGGATACTCGGACGCGCGCGAACCTTCAAACGGATTGCCGCCGGGCTGCACCACGCCGGCGATCACGCCGGCCTTGCCCGAGGTGCCGCAGACCTTCTCGAACATGTCCAGGTGCGGCTCCAGTTCCTCGTAGCTCACCGGGAAATCCTGGATGGTCATTTCGGGCGGAATGAAGCCCTTGCCGAAACGCTGTTCGACATTGCTGCGCAGGCGCATGTCTTCCGGCAACGGGCGGAAGTGGCAGCCGGACCAATGGCTGCCCGCGCCGCCCACGCCGGTGCCGGGCTTGAACGAGCCCATCTGCCGGTAGGGCACGGCCACGTCGGCCAGGGCATGGCGCACCGTCACCGTTTCCTGCGCCAGGCTTTGCAGGAAGCGCCGGTGCACCGAGCCTTCCAGCTCGTCCACCACCTTGGGGTAGGCGAAGTCAGGCTGGGTATCGCGATCGCCGCCGCGTTCCAGGGCTACCACGTGCAGGCCGGCATCGGTCAGTTCCTTGGCCATGATCGCCCCGGTCCAGCCCATGCCCACGATCACCACATCCACTTTCGGTTTGGTCGTCGTCGCCATCGTGCTCAACCCCGCTTGCCGGACAGGTCGACCGGCGGCAGCGGATAGGCCTTGTCGCGCACGCCGATCCAGTCGATGTAGTCGGCACGCATGCCGGGATAGCCGATCATCTTCCACGCGCCCATGTTGCGGTTGCCGCCGTACTTCGGATCGGCGAAATAGCCGTTCTTCACTTCGCCAAGGAAGTTGGAGAAGAACAACTTGGATGAAATGCCGTCCAGTTCCAGCTTGCCGCCCTCGGCCGCCTTGAGCAGTTCTTCCTGCTGCGCGGCATCGAGCTGGCTGAAGGTCTTGCCGTCGAACGCCTTGCGGCAATGCGCGTCGAAGGCGCCGATGCCGACGCGCACGATCTCGCGCAGCGCCAGCCGGCCCTGGTAGCCGAACTCGGCCGGCGCTTCCAGAAACGGGCCCTGCATGTACCAGATCGCGCCGCTGGCATAAGGCGTCTGCATGTGACGATCGAGGAATTCCGGCACACCGGCTTCCACTGCGCCAGGGCCCACGTCGTCATGCGGAACCAGCCGGTCGCAAGCAGCGAGCACGAAGGCCCACTCGGCGGCGGTGAAGAACGAAGGCGTGTAGTGGCTGGCGTCGTCGCGCTGGGCCTGCGCGGTGGGCGCGGCGCGGTCGGCGCAACCGGGCAGGGCGGCGGCGAGCGGCAGCAGGCCGATGCCCTTGAACAATGAGCGGCGGCTCAGCGAAGGGGACGTATCGTGCGGTTCGGACATGGCGGGCTTCCCGAGGGGGCTGGCCACTGGCGCCGGTGACGGCGCCAGGCGGACGCAGAGCGCGGTGCACGCCGGGTGCATCGCAGTGGGGGCATCTCGCGGGCCACCCTAGCACCGGCGCCTGTCAGCAGGACATGAACAAACGGTACGTGGGCGGGCACGCGCGACGGCGTGGTGTCCGGAGGATGCCATTGACGCCGGCGCGGCCACCTTGCATCTTGTGGCGGCTGGCGCGGATGCGCCGTTCGGCCTGGGGGAAAGGATGCGTTTGTTCTGGTCGTTGTGTCTGCTTGTGCTGCTCGCTGGCTGTGCGAGCATGCCGTTGTCCACTGTGATGCGTTTGTCGCATCTGGATGAGAAAACCTTGCTGCAACTCGATCCGGCGCAGGTCCGCGTGCGGGTCGCGATACCCGAGGGCTTTGCGCTGGATGTCGAACAGACCAAGCTCACGTTCGTCGTCGCCAACGCGGGCAAGGATCGGCAGGAACGCAGCTTCGGCATGAAGCTGCTCTCGACCCAGGCGGCGCAGCGTAACGGCGGCCTGTTCGAAGGCAAGGTGCCGGTGCGTTCCTACGAGATGATGCTTAACGCCGAAGGCATTGCGCAGATGCGCGAGCTGCAGCAGTTGATGCAGCGGCAGACGTTCAAGGATTTCAGTTTCAGCGTGAACACGCCGCTGGCGAAGGTGCCGCCGAACGCACGTTCGATCCGCTTCTGGACGGACCTGCGCTTCAGCCAGGCCGACAGCTACATGACGTTGCTGGACGGGGCGGAGATTCGTTTCGTCGACAAGAAGGGCTGAGGGCCTGCGCACGCGGGGCGGCTCAGAAGCCGCTCTCGCGCATGAAGGTGGCCGCGAGCCAGGACACGCCTGCCGTCATCAGGCTGCGGCGCTGGCCACGTATCTGCACCGCGCCGGCGGTTTCCACGCCCGGTGGCGGCGGACCTTCCAGATCGATCACCACATGGAACACCGGCAGTCGCGGCACCAGGGCGTCTTCGCGCGCCAGTGTCGGGATCGCGCCGCCGTAGCGATCCGATAGCGCAGGCCAGTCGAGCTGCCGCGCACGCGTGCCGGAGATCGCGCTGACCTTGCCGGCCACCCGTCGCGCACTGCCGCGGGTATAGAGATAGGCGGTGTCGCCTACGCGTACCCGGGTCACGTCATCCTGCTTGACGTAGGCATCGATGCGCCAATGGGCCGGATCATGCAGCACGCCGAGCATCTCGCGGCTGCCGACCCATTGCCCGGCGCCGCGATACGGATCGATATCGCCCCAGATCCCGGCAAAGGGCGCCACCAGCCGCAGTCGCGCATTCTCGGCCATCGCCGCGTGCGCTTCGCCGAGCTGCACCGCGGTGCGCTGGCGCATCGCTGCCTGTTGCTGCAAGCCCGACGGATCGGCCATCAAGGCCGACAGCTGGCCTTCCAGCGCCTGCAGGTTGGCCTGGGTGCCGCCGAGGCGCGCGGCGATATCGGGCTGGTCCAGTTCGGCCAGCACGGTGCCTTTCTCCACGCGGCCCGGCGGATGCAGCACCTGCAGCCGCGCCGGGAACGGTGAGAACACGCGGATCTGTTCCGTGGCCCTTGCCATGCCATAGCCCTGCACATGGCTGCGCCAAGGCACCAGCAACACCACGACCAGGCCTGCGGCCGCCAGCCAATGCCAACGTCGCCAGCGCGCAGGCACCTGCGCGCGATGTCGCCACCAATGCCCGAGCTCGCGCATCACCGGCGCGACGATGAACCAGCCGATCTCGACCACGAACAAGGCAATGCCCAGCGCCTTGAAGAAGAAGTGGTACACCGCCAGCGCGATGCCGAAGAACAGCACCAGCCGATACAGCCAGGTGACGAAGGCAAAGGCGACCAGACCGCGCCGACGGCGTGCCGGCAGCGGCTCGGGCCACGGTTCGGGCAGGCCGAGCAGATGACGGCGCAAGGTCGTGCGGGCCAGCGCGAAGGAGCGCTCGTGCAGGTTGGGGAAATTGAGCAGGTCCGAGAGGATGAAGTAGCCGTCGAAGCGCGTGAACGGGCTGGCGTTGAGCGCCAGCGTCAGCACCCAGCCGGTGGTGGCGAGATAGAGCAGGGCATCGCGGACCGGCCCCGGTTCGGCCAGCGCCCAGCCCAGGGTGGCGACGCCGGCCAGTGCCAGCTCGGCGAGAATGCCGGCGCTGGCCACGGCCAGGCGCTGCCGCGCGTGGGGCAGGCGCCAGGCTTCGCCGGTATCGGTGTAGAGCATCGGCCACATCACCACGAAGGCGATGCCCATGTGCGCCACGCGCAGGCCGAGCCGCGTCGCGACCAGCGCATGCCCCAGTTCGTGCAGCAGCTTGGCGAAGGCCAGGGCCAGGGCGAAGCTGAGCAGGCCTTCGGCCGAGAAGGAATCCTTGACCGCCGTGGAGAATTCGTCCCAGCGCTGTCCCACCAGGATCAGCCCCAGCAAGCTCAGGGCGACGATGACCAGCACCGTCCAGCGCGTGAACAGCCAATCCAGGTGCGTGGCGGCATAGCGCAGCCAGCGTTGCGGGTGGGCGAGGGGGATGCGGAAGAACAAGTAGTGGTGCAGCAGCCAGCGTGCGTCCAGGCGGCGGCGCGCTTCGCCTTGCAGGCGCAGGGTGTCCAGCGCCTGGATCGGCAGGCGCAACAGCTGGTGCTGCTCCAGGAAACGCACGAACACCAGCACCTGCTCCGGGCTGGGTCGCAGCGCGGTCTGCGCGTGGATCTGCGAAGCGATCTGCCGCGCCGTACCGCCCCAGCGGCTGAGGATCTCGAATTCCAGCCAGCCCACACGGAAGAAGCGGTTGACCACGGTGTCGTGGATCATCCAGCCCGGTTCGCCTTCGCGATCGGCGGGCAGGCGTTGCAGGCGTAGGTCTTCGCGCAGGGTCGGCAGCGGCAGGTCGGCCGGCGAGATTTCTTCGCCGTCGCCGGCAGCGAAGGTGAGGGTGCTCACAATCCGCTCCAGCCGCGGAAGGCCGCGATCGGCCGGCGCAGCAGGTAGTAGCCCAGGATGACCCGGTTGCCATACACCTTGGCAGTGCCATGCAGGCCCAATCTGGCGTGCGCCGGCTGATCCTCGATGCTCGCGACGAGGCGATAGGACACCACGTTGTCGTCGCTGGGCCGGGCCTGGTAGCTGGTTTCGAGGATGCGCCCGTGCAAGGGCCGCAACGGGTAGGCCGACAGGAACAGGGTGACGCGGGCACCGGTTTCCAGGGCGATGGCATCGGCTGCCGGCAGTTCGATCTGCATTGCCGGGCGCTTCGGATCGGCCAGCAGCATGATGCGTTCGCCGGTATTGACCGGCCGCCCGATCCATTCGTTCGGATCGGCAAACACCGCCACGCCGTCGCGCGGCGCGCGAACTTCGGTGCGTTGCAGCTGCGTCTCCACCGCGGCCAGCTCGGCCCGTTGCTGCTGCGAGCGCCCGGTCAGCAGCATCAGTTCGGACTTGCTCTGCGGATTGTCGAAGGCGCTCTGGCTGGCCGCCATCAGCTCGGCGTCGGCCACGGCCACTTGCCGGCGCAGCACTTCGGCGCGGCTGCGCAGCGTGGTTTCATCCAGGCGCAACAGCGGTTGGTCCCGATGCACCATCTGATTCGGACGCACCTGCAGCTCGACGATTACGCCATCCAGCGGCGCGCTCACCACCTGGCCATTGCGCGAAACGATCTCCGCCGGTGCCAGGGCGGTTTGCCGCACGGGCAGCAGCAGGATGGCCAGCAGCACGCCGGCGACGATCCAGCGTTGGCGCTTGTTCGGCCACCAGCGCCGCCGCCGCGTGGCCGGGGCCAGGGTCTGCCAGCAATAAGCCCAGGTATGCACCACCGGTTGCAACTGCGTCAGCAGGCCTTGCTCGGGCGGCTGCTCGAAGAGAAAGACCGCCAGCCCCAGCCGCTGGCCATCGCGTCCGTGCAGCGGCACGCACCACAGGGTGTCTGGCCACCATTCGCTCCAGCCTTCCTGCAGGTCCTCCGGCACCGCGACATCGGCACGGGCGATCAGCCGCGGCGTGGCCTCGCCCATCAAGCCCTGCAACCAGCGCGATGCCCCTTCCAGCCACACCAGGTACGGCGAGGCTTCCTCGGGCATCGCCAGGCCCGATACCGCCAGCAGGCGGGGGCGAGCGCCATCGGCACGGAACACCAGTGCCTGGTAGTAGCGCAGCAGCGGATGGGGATCGTTGGCGATCGAGAAGGCCAACGCGTTGAGACTGTCGGCGGCCATCGCGCGATCGCGCAGCGCCGACAGCGCCAGCAACCACGGCACCGCGGTGGGCGACGACGTGGCGGCGTTCATTTGCTGCTGCCGAATCGGGCGATGCCACTCATGCCGGCGATCAGTTCCGGGAACTCGCCATCGACGCGACCTTCCAGTTCCACGGTCTGCGCCACTGCGTCCACCCGCGCATTCACTGCCGTTACATGCGCCGGATACGACTTGCCGGTTTCCAGCACCTGCAGCTGGAACGGCATGCCGTCGCGCAGCGTGCGCATCAGGCTGGAAGGCACGTTCAAGCGCAGGCGCAGCGGGCCATCGCCGACCAGGTCGAACACCGGCGTGCCGGCCGCCACGGTCTGGTACGGCCGCACGTACACCTTGGCCACGCGGCCGGCGAATGGCGCGCGCACGCGGCAGTAGCTGGATTGCGTATTGGCCAGGGTGCGGGCGCCCGTGGCCTTCTGCATCTCGGTGCGGGCGCTGGCCACTTCGATATCGCCCACCGCATCGAGCTTGCGCATGCTCTGCTTGGCGGCGAGGTTCTGCCTGGCCATCGCCAGCTCCGCTTCGGCCACCTGCGCGCGCGCGGCCGCTTCGCTGCAATCCAGCGCGACCAGCGTGTCGCCCTTGGCGACCTTCTGCCCCAATCGTGCCTTGAGCGCGCCCAGCGTGCCGTTCATCTGCACGGACAAGGTGGTTTCGTTCTCCGCGCTCAACAGCACGCGGATGGCATTGGGATCGCTATAGGGGTCCTGGGGTTTCTTGGCCGGTGCCTGGGCAAAGGCGACCGGGGCGGCCAGCAGCAGGCAGAACACGGGGGCCATGCGCAGCGAGGCCCTCATTCGCGTCCACCGCTGGCGTCGACCGGGGCCAGGCCCGCCTGTTCGTTGCGACGCATCGTGTGCTCGATCTCCGCGGCCAATGTCTTGATGTCATGCGACTGGATCTGTTCCGGGTACACATCCAGGCCCACCGAGTTGTACAGCCGGCCCCACGCCGCCTGGGCGCTGGAATAGGCTGATTCGCGCTGGTAGCGCGACAGCAGGTAGCGGCTTTCGGCGCGGATCACCTCCAGCTCCGAGCCCAGCGCGGTGCCGCGCGCGGCGCTGGCGTAGTCGAGCAGGCTCTTGTCCACGCGCAGGCTTTCGTCGGCGAAGCGCACTTCCTGTCGCGCCAGGTCGTAGCGCAGCACGCCAACACGCACCTGGGTCAGTACCGCCATCGACAAGGCGATGCGGCGATAGTCATCGGCCTGCGACTGCGATTCCTGCGCGCGGTTGAGCGCGGGCAATTGCAGCAGCCGCAGCAGGTTGATCGACACCTGCAGCCCGGTATCGCTCCAGTGGTTGTTGTAGAGGTACTTGTTGGAGTCGTACTGGTAGCCGGCGCTGAGGCTGATGTTCGGCCACAGCTGGGTCTTGGCGATGCGGATGTCGTTCATGTCCACGCGCTTGCGGTACCACTCTTCCATGATCTCCGGGCGCTGGCGCAGGGCGATCTGTTCGAGCTGGTCGGTGGCGGCCACTTCGGCCGGCAGGGCCGGTTCGGGCATGTCGGCCAGCTGCATCCGCGAACCGGGCGGCAGCGACATCAGGGCGGCCAGTTCGGCCTGGGCAAATTCCAGGTCCTGCCGGCGCACGGTGAGCATGTACACCGAGTCGAGCAGGGCGCGCTGGTAGGCAAGGATTTCCTGGCGCCCGGACACGCCCTGGCGTTCGGCTTCGCGCGCCGATTCCAGCGCGCGGTTGGTACGCGTGAGCAGGCCATCGACCTCCGGCATCAAGCGCTGCGCGGCGAGCGCGCGCCAGTACGCGTTGCGCACGTCCTGCAGCACGTTCTGCGCCACCTTGCGCCGGCGTTCCTCGGCCATCATGACCTGGTCCACCTTCTGCTGGTTGCGGTAGTAGGCCACGCCGAAGTCGAGCAGGCTCCAGCTCAGGCCCAGGCTGTTGAGGTCGCGATAGCGCTCTTCGGAGGTGGAAGGCCGCAGGCTTTCCTGCCGGTCCTCGATGCCAATCGAGGTGCCGCCCGAATCATTGTTGCGCCCCACCCAGCCGGCCGAGGCGACGAGCCGCGGCAGCATCTCGTGGCTGGAGACATCGCGCAGGTCGGCGGCCAGCGCGCTTTCCATCAACTTGAGGCGATAGTCCAGGTTGTACTTCAGCGCCCGTGCGGCCGCGTCGTAGAAGGTGATCGGCGCGGTCACCGGCTCCTGGTCAGCGTACATGCGCTGCTGGTCCTGCACGATGCGATCGCGCAGTTCGTCTTCGGTATAGGGCTTGGCCTTGTGCATGGCACACCCGCCCAGCAGCACGGTGGCCGCACACGACCAGAGCAGGGCCTGCGGACGGATCACGGGAAGGCGCTTGGTCATGGTGTCAGGGCTCTTCAATGGACGGGCAGCCGTTGCGCGTCGGCTGCCTGGCGCAGCTGTCGCGAGAAGCCTTCGGCGAACTGGCCTTGCTGCAGCCCCCTGGGCGTGGCCGCCTCCAGGCCAGGGGCGGGCAGCAGGCCATCGGCGCTGAGGTCGATGCGTTGCGGGCGTTGTTCGAAACGGGCCAGGTCCACGGCGCTGGCGTCACGGCTCTGGGCCACGGCGCGGGCGACGAATTGCCCGGCTGTATCCCCCAGGCCGAATCCGATGCTGGCCACCGTGCGATAGCGATCACCCAGCGGCGACTGGCCGATGCCATCGGCGGCCAGTATCCGTTCCTGCGCCAGGCGCTCGACGGTCGGGCCAACGTATACCGCCGGCTGCACGTCCGGCAGCGTGCCGACCGAAGCGCGAGCTTCGTCGTAACGTTGGAAATAGTTCGGATTGCCGCCGGGAGGAATGAAGGGCGCGGCGATGTCCAGCTGCAAGGTCAACCGCGCCTGCGCGGTGGCGCCTTCCAGATCGGCGATAGTGTAGGTGAACACGTCGGTGAGCACCTGGCCGAAGCCGGCTGCGGCGAGCACTTCCGGATTCTGCAGGTCGATGTCGTAGCGATAGCTGCCATCGGCCTGCAGCACCAGCCAGCCGTAACGGCCGGCGACGCGCTCACCCGGTGCGCTGTCGGCGCCGCCGTCGCCGGGTTGGCCCGGACGCACACCGACGACACTGCGGCTGTCACCGCCATCGACGTCGCTGTCGTTCGGCAACACGTTGCCGGTGACCTGCGGGGCGGGGGTCTGGTCGCTGGCCACGCCACTGTCGTCGCGCGCCACCGGGTTGTCGTTGGCGCCCTGCACGGTGAGGGTCAGGGTGGCGCTGCGCACCGCACCGGTGGCGTCACGCACCTGGTAGGTAAACGTTTCGCTGAGCTGTTCGCCGCGCACGCGCAGTGCCTCGACCACCGGATTGCCGTTGTCCACCACGTAGCGATAGCTGCCATCGGCGTTGATCAGCAGCTGTCCATAGCGCCCGGCCAGCACCGCGCCTGCGCTGACGCTGCCGCCCGCGCCCTGGTAGGACACCACCTGCAATGCCTCGCCGTAAGCCGGAGCATCGACGTCGCTATCGTTGTCCAGCACGTTGCCAGTGGGGTCCAGGCCCGGCGTGCCATTGGCCACGCCGCCGGCCTCGATGGCCACGGCGGCGTCGTCCACCGGCACCGGCGCGTCATTGGCGCCGTGGATCAGGACGGTGATCGTGGCCAGGTCACTGCTGCCGTCGCGATCGGCGTGCGTATAGGTGAAGACATCGGTGAGCGTGTCGTCGGCGCCCCGCAGGGCCTGCACCTCGGCCATGTCGTTGTCGAGGCGATAGTGGGTGTTGCCATTGGCATCGATCGTCAGCCAGCCATACAGGCCGCGCAGCTCGGTGCCCACCATCCCGGCAGTGCCGGTGCCTGATTCGGCACCGGTGCGGATCGCGGTGACCGTGGCGGTCTCGCCATAATTGCTGCCGTCCACCTCGATGTCGTTGTCGAACACGTTGGCGGAAGGGTCCACCCCGGGCACGCCATTGGCATCGCCGCCGGCCTCGACCGCATCCAGGCCATCGTCCACGGCCACGGGCGCATCGTTCTGGCCGAGGATCGTCACCACCAGCGTCGCCGATCGCACCGTGCCGGCCGCATCGCGCATCTGGTAGACGAACTGCTCGCTGAGCTGGTCGCCCGGCCCACGCAGGGCTTGAACCTGCGCATTGGTGTTGTCCACCTGGTAGCGGAAGCTGCCATCGGCGTTGATGACCAGCGCGCCGTACTGCCCGGCGAGCACGTTGCCGGCGAGGGTGATGTTGAGCCCGCTGCGGTACGACACCACCTGCAGCTGTTCGCCATAGGCGGGGGCGTCGACGTCGGTGTCGTTGTCCAGCACGTTGCCGACCGGGTCCACGCCGGGCGTGGCATTGCCGATGCCACCGGCCTCCACGGCCTGCGCTGCATCGTCGCGCGCGATCGGCGCATCGTTGGCGCCGTGGATCACCACCGTGATCGTGGCCTGGTCGGTGGCGCCCTGCGTATCGGCGTGGGTGTAGGTGAAGAACTCCTCCAGCGTGTCGTTGGGCCCGCGCAATGCCTGGACCGCCGCCATGTCGTTGTCCAGGAGATAGCGGGCGCTGCCATCGGCATTGATCGTGAGCCAGCCGTACAGGCCGCGCAGTTCCACCCCGAGCGTGCCTGCGGTGCCGCTGCCCGCTTCATCGCTGGTGCGTATGGCGACCACCGTGGCGGTTTCGCCGTACGCGGCGCCATCCACGTCGCTGTCGTTGAGCAGCACATTGCCGGTGGGATTCACCCCCGGCGTGTGGTTCTCGTCACCACCGGCCTCGAAGGCATCGGCGAAGTCATCGCGCGCCACCGGGGTGTCGTTCTGGCCGTGCACCGTGATCAGCAGGACCGCCGAAGCGGTGGCGCCGTGGGGATCGGTGACCGTGTAGGTGAAACCGTCGAACAGGCGATCGGTACTGGTGCGAAGCGCTTGCACCGCCGGGTTGTCGTTGTCGACGAAGTACTGGAAGGTGCCGTCGGCATTGAGCAGCAGTTCGCCATACTCGCCCTGCAGGCGCTGGCCGATCGTGCCTTCGGCGATACCGTTGCGGAAGCCGGTGAATTCCAGGGCAGGCACGCCGTCATCGACGTCGGAAATATTGTCGGCCAGCGTGCCGGCGGGATCGAGCCCCGGCGTGGCATTGCCGATGCCGCCGGCCTCCACTGCAATCTCGATGCGGTTGCCGGCGACGGGGGCATCGTTGGTGCCGACGATGCGGATGGTGAGCGCGGCCAGGTCCGTGGCCCCGGCGGTGTCGCGCGCCTGGTAGGTGAACACGTCCGTGACGATGTCTCCAGGAAGCAGCGCCTGCACGTTGGCATCGTCATCGCGCAGCACGTACTGGTAGGTGCCGTCCGGGTTGAGGGTCAGGTCGCCGTAGGTGCCACGCACCACGGTGCCGGCGACCACGCTGGTCAGCGCGCCGCCCGCCGCTTCGGTGCCGGTGCGGATGCCATCCACAATCAGCGTGTCATTGGCGTCCACATCGCGGTCATTGCCGAGCACGCGGCCGCTGGATGACAGCCCGGGGCCGCCATTGGCGACACCGCCTTTCTCCACGGCCAGGCCAGTGTCGTCATTGGCGACCGGGGCATCGTTGGCGCCGTGCACGGTGATGGTCAGCGTCGTGGACTGAGTGGCGCCGGTAATGTCGGCGGCCAGGTAGGTGAACACTTCCACCAGCGTATCGGCGTTGGTGCGCAGGGCCTGCACCGCGGCATTGCTGTTGTCGACCACGTACTGGTAGCTGCCATCGGCGGCAATGGTCAGCGTGCCGTAACGGCCCGCGAGCGCCGCGCCTGCCAGTACCTGGGTGCTCTCGAACTGATACCCACGTACCTGCAGCACATCGCCGGCATCGACGTCGCTGTCGTTGCCGAGCACATTGCCGGTGGGGTCGACGCCCGGCGTGCCATTGGCCACGCCGCCGGCCTCGGTGGCCGAAGCCGTATCGCCGACGAGCACCGGTGCGTCGTTCTGGCCGTGGATGATGAGAGTCAGCGTGGCTGTGTCGCGCCCGCCATTGCGGTCGGTGACGTCATAGGTAAAGACTTCGGTCAAGGTGTCGGCATAGGTGCGCAGCGCCTGCACCGCGGCCAGGCTGTTGTCGATGCGATAGACGTATTGCCCATCCGCGCCCAGCAACAAGCTGCCGTACAGGCCTTGCAGCGCGGTGCCCGGCGTGCCGCCCACGCCGTTGCTGTTGGTCACCGTATCGACCAGGTGGATATCGTTGGCATCCACGTCGGTGTCGTTGTTGAGCACGTTGCCGCTGGGGTCCACGCCCACGGTGCCGTTGGCCACACCGCCGGCCTCGGTGCCATCGGTCACATCGTCTACCGCGACCGGGTTGTCGTTCTGGCCCAGGATGATGATGCGGATCTGCGCCGAGTCGAAGCGATCGGTGCCGTCGCCCAGGGTGAAGGTGAACACGTCCTGCAGGTTCTGCGCCGGTGTGCGCAGGGCCTCCACGCGCGCATCATCGTTGTCCACTTCGTACAGATAGTCGCCGTTGGCCTGGATCGTCAGCCAGCCGTACTCGCCGCGCAACCGCGTGCCGATCACGCCCACGGTGCCGCCACCGGGATCGCTGCCAGTGCGGATATCCACCACCGAAATCGGATCGCCGTCCGGATCGGAGCTGTTGACCAGTGCATCGCCGGTGGGATTGACGCCGGGCGTGGTATTGGCCGCTCCGCCGGCTTCCTGCGCGATCGCCACCACGTTCTGGGCCACCGGCGGGTCCTCGGCGCCATGCACGGTGACAGTGAGGTTGGCGCGTGCGCTCAGACCGGTGGTGTCGACGATCTCGTAGGTAAAGACATCGTCCAGCGTCTGCCCGGCGGACAAGGCGATCACGTCCGCGTTGCTGCTGTTGACGTTGTAGCTGTAGCTGCCGTCGGCGTGCACGATGAGCGTGCCGTACAGGCCGGTGATCGTCGTATCCACCGCGACGAGGGCGCCGGTCTGGTCCGCGCCGACGGTGGCACCGGTCACGCGCAGCACCGAATCCGGCTGGTCGGCATGGTCGACGTCATAGTCGTGGCCATCGTCGAGCGGATCGCCGGGCCGGCTGACATCGAGGATCAGGTTGCCGCTGGGGTTGCTCTCCTGCGTATCGTCGTCGGTCGAGCCGGCCTGGGCTTCGGCCACGTCGTCGGTGGCGACCGGGTTGTCGTTGCTGCCGGCAATGTGGATATCCAGGCGGGCCAGGTCGACCAGACCGGCGGCATCCACAACGCCATAGGTGAAGGCGTCGATCAATTCCTCGCCGGGCATCAGCGCCTGCACCGTGGCGTCGTTGTCGTTGACCACGTAGCGATAGCTGCCATCGGCGCCGATGGTCAGCGTGCCGTAGATGCCGGTGATGACCGTGCCATTGGTGGAGTTCGTGCCCTGGGTGACCGGTTGGAACGTGCCACTGCCGGTCTCCACGCCCACCCGCGCATAGCCCACGCGCTGGGTTTCGCCGTTGGCCACTGCATCGACGTCGGTGTCGTTGGTCAGCACGTTGCCGGTGGCGTCCGCGCCACCGCTGGCGTTGGCCACGCCGCCACGCTCGATGGCATCGCCGCGGTCGTTGACCCCGATCGGGGCATCGTTCGCGCCGTGGATCACGATGGACAGCAGCGCCGAGGTGGCCAGGCCGCCACTGTCGACGGCGTCATACTCGAAGGCATCGAACAGTTGCTGGGTGTTGAGCCGCAGCGCTTCGACCTCCGGGTTGCTGTTGTCCAGCACGTATTCAAAAGCGCCATCGGCATAGAAGTACAAGGTGCCGTAGCGGCCGACCAGCGCGGTGCGCTGGTCCTGCGGCAGGGGCGTGGCGACGTTGCCGGTGCCCTGGGCGCGCAGCTCGGTGACGGTGAGCGTGTCGCCATTGGTGGCGATATCCACGTCGATATCGTTGGCCAGCATGTCGCCAGCCGGGTTGGTGCCCGGCACGTTGTTGCCGTCGCCGCCGGCTTCCACCGCGATCGCCGTGTCGTTGACCCCGATCGGCGCATCGTTCACCGGGGCCAGCACGATCGCCACGGTGTCGATGTCGGTCAGCGCATCGCTGGTCTGGCCGGGCGCGCCATTGGCGTCGGCATCGCCGAAGTTGCCCAGGTCGCTGGTGGTGACGGTGAGGGTGTCGTTGCCGTTGTAGTCCTGGTTGCCCAGGTATTGCAGCAGCGCCAGCGCGGCGTTGAGGTCGGCGATGCTGCCGGTCAGGCGCAGGTTGGCGGTGCCGCTGCCGCTCACGGTGACATTGGCCGGCGTACCCGACAGCGACAAGGTGCCGTGGGCCACGCTCAACAGCACGTCGAGGTTGCGCGTGCCGGCGTCGACGTCGCTGACGCTGATGCCGGCGATCGGCAGCAGCACGTCTTCCAGGCCGTTTTGCGTGCCGGGTACCTGGTTCACCGGTGCCACGTTCTGGTGCACATAGCCGGCATCGGCCTGGCCGGTACCGCCTTCGCCCAGGTTGAGCAGGATCGGTCCAAGCGCGCCGCCATCGCTGTCGATGCGGATGCGCAGTTCGCCCAGTGGTTGCGGATAGCTCAACGGCCCGGTGGGCGCATCGATGCGGAACACACCGGAGGGCAGGGTGCCGAAGCGGAACTGGCCGTTGGCATCGGTAACCACGGTGAAGCTGCGGTTGTCCGCCGTGGTGGACAGGTCGTTGTCCAGGCCGGCCCAGGTCAGGGTCAGGGTCTGGCCGGCCAGGCCGGCGCCATCGGGCGTCGTGCTGCCGGTGGCGGACTGCGTGTCGTCCCACAGGGTGCCGCTGATCACACCCAGCCCGGCGCCTTCCTGCAACACGTACACGTTGGGCGCGGCGCCGGCGCCGGTGCGTTCGCCATCCACGCTGCCGGCCTGGCCGACGCTGGAGCCGCCCCAGCTGGTGAAGTCATCCGGCAGGCTGGTCCAGGTCAGCGTGGCGTTGCTGTTGGCGATCGCGTTCTGGTTCGGCACGGTCACGTCATAGCGCACGGCGACGCGCACGCCCGGATCGAGCTGGTCGAAGCGCACGCTCAGGCCATTGCTCGTATCCACGGTGACGCCGGCAGGCAGGTTGCCCGCGGTGTAGGTCACGCCGCCGATGGTCAGGCTGGTGAAGGTGTAGTCGCTGCCGCCGGGGAAGGCATCGCTGAGCACCACGTTGAAGGCGGGCATGCCGCCGGTTTGCAGGAAGCCGATGTCCACCGAGGCCCGGCCGGTGGTGGCGGTGTAGGCCGGGTCGAAATCGTAGACGTGCTTGTCGAGGTTGCTGAAGGCCGGCTCGACGATCTGCTCGTAGACCGTCTGGCTGCTGGTGAGATAGGTGCCCGCCGAGTACTCGTCTGCGGTGACGCCGAGCCGGGTGCCGCTGGTGTTGGTGGCCTGGTTGAGGACGCGGGCGCTGAACTCCACGGCGAACATTTCGAAATCGGCATCGACATCGGCGTTGGTGATCGTGCCCAGCGAGAAGACCAGCACGGTATTGCCGTTGGCATCGGTGGTGACCTGCAGGTGTTGCAGGTCGAACACGCCGGTGAGCCCGGCGCCGGACAGGTCGACGGTAAGCGGTTGGGCCTGGTCGCTGTTCTCGTCACCGCTGATGTACAGCGCACCGCTGGTCACCAGGTTGAGGTTGGTGGTGAGGCCGCCGTCGGAGATCAGCCCGATGCGCACGGTGCCGTCGTTGATGAAGCTCATGCCGCTCGGCAGGGTGATGCGCAGCTCGAAGTCGCCGGTCACGCCCTGGGCAAAGGCGCCCACTGCGCGATAGCGCACGACCTCGCCGATGGTCACGCTTTCGGTGTCGTCGTAGGTGGGGTTGGCCGGTGCGGTATCGGGCAGGCCGCCGACGCGCGAGATGTAGACGCCGCGCAACACCGGCACGAAGATCGTGGTGGCGGCGCTGTAGTCGTTGAGTACGCCGCTGTTGAGCAGCCCGTCCACGCCGGTGCGTTCGCCGGCCACGGCGCCGTCCAGGCTGGTCCAGCTGACGGTGGCCGTGTTGGGGAAGTTGGGCAGGCCGGCCGCGGTGTCGTTCACCGTGCCGTTGACCCGGATGATGATGCTGCCACCGGCCGGCACGTCGATCTTTACCCCGTCGGCCACGCGCAGCACGCCGTTGTCGATGATGAAGGGCGTGGCGCTGTTGGCGCTGGCGCCGCCGGCGAAGGTCACGCCGAGGATCGTGTAGCCGCTCATCTGGCTCGGCAGCGGATCGATGAAGCCGATATCGAAGGCGTTGTAGTCGCTGCTGCTGCCGGTGTTGCGGACGGTGATCTGGAAGGTCACCGGCACCGCTTCGTCAACACCCAGCGGTGGCAGGTCGTCGGTGACCTGGGAGATCACCAGGGTCGGCTCGCGGATCACCACGCTGGGCGTGCCGCCGCTGTTGCCTACCGTGCGATCCAGCGGCACGGCGCCATTGGGGGTATCGCCATCCGGGTCGCTGTAGGTCAGCTGCGCGGCGTTGGCCAGGTTGCGCCCGTCCTGATTGCCGAGGTTGTTGTCGGCGATCAGGCGCACGCGGACCACGAAGCTGTTGTTGCCGACGATGTTGTCGGCGCCGCTATCGGCACGGCTGAAAAGCATTTGCCCGTCCACGCCGTTCTCGCCAACATTGCCGCCCACGCCGCTGGTCGAAGCGATCAGCACCGTGCCGTTGAAGTCCGCGCCGAGCGCACCGCTGCCGCTGACCAGGGTGATCAGTTCATAGCCGGTACCGCCCCCGAACGACATGTCCAGCCGCAGGCCGTCCGGGATCAGGTCCTGGATGCGCAGCGACTGCGTGCTGCCCTCCGGCAGGGTGACGACGATGTCGTAGAGCATGCCTTCGCCTACCGCCAACGCATTGCCCTGGGTGTGCGCGGCGGTGGAGTCGCCGTTGTCCAGCGAGCCCCCGGCATAGACCACGCTGACCGCAGGCGCGGCCACCTGTTGCAGTGCGCGCTCGGTATCGCCCTGGGTGAAGTTGCTGCCACCTTCCACGCTGGAATAGCGGGTGAGGGTGGCGGCGCTTTGCAGCGTGGCCGACGCGGCGATGCCATCGATGACGGTGACGTCGTAGGTGATGACCACCACGTTGGCGCCGCTGAGGTCGTTGGCCGAGCCGGGCCGGCCGGCCAGCAGGGCGCCGATGCCGCCGGTGTCGGTGAACTCGATGCGATTGCCGACGACGGTGAAATCCACGCCCTGGATGAGCTGCGTGCCATCGCCCCGATACACCAGCAGGTTGGCGCTGGCCAGGCTGCCACCGACGAACTGCACGCCGGCCGGCAGCGCGATATCGGTGGTGACGTCGTAGGCGCTGCCGCCGCCGAGATTCTCCAGCGCCGTGGCCAGGCGCAGGCGGTCACCGGCATCGATCCCGGCGACGTCGCCGTTCACCGCCAACGCCTCGGTCAGGCTGCCGGTGAAGGGGGCGCCGGTGCTTCCGGGCGCGTTCCAGCTGCCCAGCGTGCCGGTGACGGTGCCGTTGGTGGTGGACACCACGCCGTGGTACATCAGCAAGGACGGTTCGGCGATGGACTGGATCGTCGCCGCTGCCGCCGATTGCAGGTGCGCCTGGTCGATGGTGGTGGTCTGGTCGGACGTGCCCAGGATGGTCAGCTGGCGCAGGTCGGCGAAGGGTTGGTCGCCCACGGTGAGGGTGAACACGATCTCGATGCGGCCGCCGGTGGTCTGGTTCACCTGCCAGCTGCCGAAATCGAATACCACCGAATTGCCCGGCCCGCTGCGCACCGCCACGGTGGTGTCGCCGTTGTTGTTGCCGCCGCCGAAGTCCCACTGGCCGGTGCCGCCGCCCTGGGTCCAGCTGATGCCGGAGACGTTGAACAACGGCAGCGGCAGGTAACCGGTCAGCACCAGGTTCTCGTAGTCGCCGGTGACCAGGTTGTAGCCGAGGCGGAAGGTGACGGTGTCGCCCGGGCGCAGTTCGCCATTGGCCGGCACGGTGCCGCCATTGACCGCCACCACGGCCATGTCGACGTTGCTGACGGGCACGGTGCCGGTGACGGCGTCGTGGTCGGTGGCCACCGCGCCGGTGGTGTTGATGCGATCGGCGAGCACCGATGCCTGCAGCGTCGCGTCGTTGCCGATCGTGTCGCCTTCGTTGATCTCGCTCTGCGGATACGGCGTGGTGTAGGCCTGGGCGATGATCGTGGTGTAGTTGATCAGGACCACGGTGGCGCCCTGCAGGATGCCGTCTTCGACAATATCGCCGCCGAGCTGGCCGGAATTGCCGAACAGGTTGCGCAGCGACAGGCCGATGTCGAACACGACCGAGGTCGAGCCGTCGGGGTTGTTCGTGGTCTGGGTGACCACGGCGATGGTGTAGTCCACGCCGTTGAGCGAGACGCGCATGGTCGGCGTGCCGGCCAGGGTCTGGCCGTCGCCCACCGCGTCGAGGATGAAGAAATTGCCCTGGCCGATCCGGCTGATGCCGAACAGGAAGTAGTCCGACAGGTTCACGGTGATGGTGTAGTTGAAGGCATCGCCGGGGGTGGGGCCGGGATAGCCGACGTCCGAGCTGTACTGCGCCTGCTTGTACAAGGCGATGGATTCGGCCAGGAAGCTGATCGGCTGGCCGCTGCCGGTGAGGTCGATGGCGCCATTGGTGCCCACATCGCGCGGGTCCAGCGGCACCCACTCGGCCCCCGCGCTGGGGGCGGGGATGTCGATGCCGACGGCCGCGCCGCTGGTCGGGTCCAGGATCGGCGTGCCACTGGCGTCGGGTTGCGGGACGAAGAAGTCCACCACCACGTCGGCGGGGCCCGACAACGTGGGCACTTCCACCGTGTAGTGCGCGACATAGGCGCCTGCGGCGAGCAGGATGCGGATCTCCGATGGCCCGGTGATGACGCGGCCGTCGGCCAGCACCAGTTGGGTCACTTCGCCACCGGCCGGCGGCGTGATGGCGGTGACCTTGATATCCGGCGGCAGGTCCTGTTCCAGGACCACTTGCGTGAGCGTCTGGCCCGGCGCGGGCGTGGCGGTGACGGTGAGCTGGCGGCTGTAGTTTTCACCGGTCGCGGTCTTGCCGTCCGGCGCGTCCACGCGCTGGCTCAGCGTGATCACCGTCGGATGGACCAGGATCGCGCTGCTGCCCGACTGCACCAGGGTGGGGTCGGTCAGCGGGTTGTTGAGCGAGTCATTGCCGTACTGGAAGCCACCGCGCGCGAATATGCCCAGGTCTGGCGAGCCATTGCTGGCCGCGGTATCGGCCAGGTTGCTCAGGCGCGCGGTGATCTGCAGGGCGATGGCGGGCTGGTCCGCGCCCACCGATGCATAGGGCAGCTGCAGCACCACCAACTGGTCGCCCGCACGCAGGCCGTAGGCGGCAGCGTTGATCATCACTTGCTGGCCATTGGCATCGCGCTGCAACGGATGCACCGCATTGCCCGAGGCATCGAAGGTGAGCACGTAGCTGGTCACCGCCTGGCCCAGGTAAGTGGCCGAGACGAAGCTGGCGCCGTCATCACCGTCCTTGCCGGTGGAAGGCATGAACAGGTCGATGTAAGGCGCGTAGCCCTCCTGGCTGGAGGGATTGGTGAACGTGGCGGTGAAGGTGAACTGGTTGCCGATCAATACATCGCCGCCACCCGCGAGCTGCACCGTCGGCGCGGCATCGGCGAGCAGGGCGCTGTACCCGGCGAGCGCGCGCGAATCGATTGCCAGGCCGTGTTCGATGCTGCCGGCATGGGTTTCGAGCACCCAGTCGCCGCCGGCCGCGAGCGCGCCGGTGTCGTCATCGGAAGCCGCCACGTCCGCATCCGTCCAGCGCGCCAGGTCCTGCACCAGCCGTTGGCCCTCGACGCCCTGGCCGATACGGCAGCCATAGAGAAGAATGTCCGCGTTTGTCGTCAGGGCGCTTTTCCAGCTGCCCACCGTCTCGGCGACGGCCGCGTCATCGGCACTGATGCTGCGGCTGCCGAGCTGGAAGCTGCCGGGCGCGCCGTGCGAGAGGATCTGGATGCTGTCCACCTGGCCGAGTTGCTGCAATGCCTGGGTGATGGCCTGCAGGCCATCTTCGCCGGGGCGGATCATCAACACCTGCACGCCCGGACTGGCGGAGGCGGCCAGCAGTTCGGCGCCGGCGAGACGACTGTCGATGACCAGCAGTTCGCGCGTGGCCGACGGTGCCGGGGTCGGGGCGGCGCTGAGTTCGGCGGCATTGCGCAGGGCTGCATCGGCCCGGCCGGCATCGGTGGCTTCACGATGCGGCGCTTCGATGGCGGCGTGATGCTGCGGGTCTGCGGACGCGGCAGCGGCACCGTCGAACATCAACCGCGGCTCGAGCGCCAGGGCGCGCATGCGGGGTAATGCAGAAGTCGCCGTACCTGTCCGAACCATGTTGTTCCCCAAGGCAGCAACCCATGCTGGATGAAATCAGGGTGAAGGCCGCGTCAGCGCGATTCAGGCTCATGAAGCGCCTGAGCAATCCGCCAGGCCCGGGGCGAGATCTCAGCGCGCCCTAGCGTTTGCCCGTGTCACATCTCACTCAAGCCGCGGCCTTGCCGCATCGGTAAAAGTACTGACGTAGTGCGGGCCGCGAAGCAGGAAACTGGCGGCGCGCCGCGTCATCCCTAGCCACGACGCGCCTTCCACAACGCAATGAGGAGATGCCGATGGCCTGGACGTGGATGTCGCAACTCGTCGCTGGCGCCGGGACGCCCACGTATCTGCTGAGCCTGGCCGATGTCTTCCTGCTGTTCTTCATCATGATCGGGCCGATCAAGTCGATCGGCCCGTTCGCCAGCGCCACCGCGTCGCTGACGCCGGCGCAATTGCGCAGCACCGCATGGAAGGTTTTCGCGATCAGCCTGGTCACCGTGGTGCTGGCCGGGGTGCTGGGCGGGAACATCCTGCAGAAGTGGCGCATCCAGCCGGAGGTACTGCAGTTTGCGGGTGGCCTGGTGTTCCTGCTGGTGGCCTTGCAGATGGTGTTGTCGCAATACCGTCCGCCCGCCGCAACCGGCGCTGCGCCGTCGGCGCCATCCATCGCACACCTGGTGTTCCCGGTGACCCTGCCGGCCTATGGCATCGCGGCACTGATCGTGCTGGTGGCGATGAGCGCCTCGCTCGACCGGATGCTGATGATCCTGGCATTGGCCGCGCTGGTGTTGGCACTGGATCTGCTCATGATGCTGTTCGTGCGGCCGCTGTTGCGGATGATCGGCCTGCTGCCCCTGCAGGTGCTGGGCGCGGTGCTGGGCATGCTGCAGGTGGCTTTGGCCTTGCAGTTGATCGTCGGCGCGGTGCGCCTGGCGCGCGCTCACGGCCTGCTGGGTTGATGCATGGCCGCGCCGCTCCGGCGGTGCGGCGGTGCACGGTGGCGCGCCGCGCGCGCTTCGTTGCACAGGGTCGTGGGCCGATGCCCGCGGCTTCCCCGGGGTCTCTCACTGCGAGGTAGTCATGGCCTTTTCCGGCAGTTATCCGTACATGCCGCTGTGGTTGGTGACCGTGTCGTTCTTTGCCGTCCTGATGCTGTCGCGCGAGGTGGGCATCTGGTTTCATCACCGTCGCCGCCGCAGTGCGACGATCGCCCCGGTCGATGACGATGACAAGGAAGACAAGGCCGACGACGCGTTCGCCATGAGCTCGGTGCTCGGGCTGTTGGCGCTGCTGATCGGCTTCACCTTTTCCCTGTCGCTGTCGCGTTATGACGCCCGGCGCGAACTGGTGGTCAAGGAGGCCAATGCGATCGGCACGACCTGGCTGCGCACCGGGCTGCTCGCGCCTGCGGATGGCGAGCGCATGCGCGAGGTGCTGCGCCGCTATGTCGATGCACGCATTGCGTTCGGCGAGGCGAAGACGAGTGATGCAGAACTCGCCGAGTACCGGCGCACCGCCGCACTGCAGGACGAACTGTGGGCCGCGATGACGGCGGGCATCGCGCCTATCCGTGACACGCCGCGGGCTTCGTTGGTGGTGACGACGACGAACGACTCGATCGACCTGGCCGCCGAGCGCCTGGCGTCGCGGCAAGCGCATATTCCCACGCGCATCCTGCGCATGTTGCTGCTGTTCTCTATCCTCGCCGCAGGGCTGGTGGGCTACGAGCGCGCGAGCCAGCGCAAGGCGACCACGTTGTTGCTGCTGTTGTTCAGTCTGGCGGTAGGCCTGGTGCTGGACCTGGATCTGCCCAGCACCGGCGCGACCAACGTCCCGCAGACACCCATGATTGATCTCAAGCAGAGCATGGCCGCGCCACCGGCAGGATTGCCGGTACCGACGCCCGCCGCAGCAGCGGGTTCTTAGGCGCGAGGTTTGCCGGGCACATACCGGCGCACCGGGCCAGCCCGGTGCGCCCCTCGTTCAGTGGTCCAGGAACAACCACAAGGCGGTCAAACCGCCCAGCAGCAGCAGGCCCAGGCTGAAGAAAGTGGTCGCCCGATGCCGGGCGACGACCACGCCGCGCTCGATATCCTTGCTGACATGCCAATAGCGGGTGATCGACCAGACCAGCAGGGCCAGCCCGAGAATGACCATGCCCAGCCCTGCGTTGCCGGCGTCGCGCAGCATGACGCGACTGCCCTGCGGCCCCTCGTTGTTCTGGATCAGGTAACCGCTGAAGCGGTTGATGGTGATGCCGAAGCCAATCAACGACACCGTGGTACGCAGATAGGCCAGGTGCGTGCGTTCGTTGGCCATGTGCGTGCGACCGCGGGCCAGATCATTGGACACCGAGCCGGTCACCGCGGCGGTCGGCGGAGGGGCAGGGGATTGCTCTGTCGTCATCGCCAAGGTTCCTTCAGAGGCTCAGACGCGCGGCGGCAGGGGCCGCCGCGCGTAGTACGGTGGCCTCAGTTGCTGCTGGCGTTGGGGGTTTCCATCTTGCGTTGGGCTTCTTCCAGCGCCTTCTTCATGCTGAGCGTGTCGGCGCCTTGCGACGGCGGGAACTCCATCAGCGACTTCAGGTGCGCCGCGATGAACGGACCGCCGGCCGTGGGCACCCACAGCTTGGACGCGAAGAACTTGCGGCCGATGTAGCCCCATTCTTCCGATTGCGGATCCATCTTCTCCATCGGGTCCATGCGCAGGTTGAAGACATAAGGCACCGACGGGTAGTACTTCTGGTCCCACCAGCTGCCGCCGCGCTTCACGCCGATGTGCATCTTCCAGTTGTCCACGCGCACCGCCATCAGGTCGGTCTCGTCGTAGTAGAAGATCTCGCGCCGTGCCGATTTGTCCGACTTGCCGGTCCAGTGGTCCAGGTTGTTGTAGCCGTCCAGGTGCACCTTGTACTTGGTGCCATTCATCGTGTAGCCCTTGCGCAGCTTCTCGCCGATATCCGGCAGGCCGGCCGCCGCGGCCAGGGTGGCGAACACGTCCTCGTGGTTCTGCACGCCGTTGGAGACCTTGCCTGCGGGGATCTTCGCCGGCCACTTCACCAGGTGCGGCACGCGCACGCCGCCTTCCCACGTCGTGCCCTTCTCGCCACGGAACGGGGCATAGCCGCCATCCGGCCACAGCATCATCTCGTTGCCGTTGTCGGTGCTGTAGACGACGATCGTGTTGTCCTCGATGCCCAGCTCGCGCAGCTTGTCGAGCAGCTGGCCGACCTGCTGGTCGTGTTCGAGCATCTTGGCGCGGACCACGTCCTCTTCGGCGCGGCCTTCATCGACGGCCTTCTGGATCCACTTCTGCGGCGAGTGCGAGTGGATGTGAATGGCCGTGGTGTTGAACCAGCAGAAGAACGGCTTGTCGCCCTTGCCGGCGCGATCCAGCCATTCCAGCGTCTTGTCGGTGACCTCCTGGTCGAAGGTCTCCATGCGCTTGCGGGTCAGCGGGCCGGTGTCCTCGATCTTCTGCTTGCCAACCCGGCCGAACTTGGGATCGCTGCTCGCATCGTCCTTGTTGGTGGCCCAGGCGTGCAGCACGCCGCGTGGGCCGAACTGCTTCCTGTATTCGGGATTCTTCTGGCCGGGATAGTCCAGCTCCTCCGGTTCTTCCTCGGCGTTGAGGTGGTAGAGGTTGCCGAACCACTCGTCGAAACCGTGCACGGTCGGCAGGAACTCGTTACGGTCACCGAGGTGGTTCTTGCCGAACTGGGCGGTGGTGTAGCCGACCGACTTCAGCACCTCGGCCAGGGTTGGATCGCTCTTCTGGATGCCGCGGGTCGAGCCCGGGATGCCGATGGTGGTCATGCCGGTGCGGATCGGGAACTGGCCCATGATGAAGGCCGCGCGCCCGGCCGTGCAGCTGGGCTGGCCGTAGTGGTCGGTGAACAACATGCCCTCGTAGGCGATGCTGTCGATGTTGGGGGTGTGGCCCATCATGCCGTGGGTGTATGCCCCCACGTTCCAGTAGCCGATATCGTCACCCCAGATCACCAGGATATTCGGCTGCTTGGACGCCGCGCCCTTGGGCGCCGCAGTCTTGGAGGGGGTCGCCTTTGCCGCTGATGCCTTTGCCATTTCCGTCTCCAGCTCGAGGGGTGTGGAACGCGCGCCAGCGCCAGAAGGCGAGGCCTGCAACGGGTGCGGCTGCAGCTTCCCACCGCGCGGGCACGGGCCGCATCGGAAGTTGTGCGGAGACCGGACCGGTAAAACTACTGGTCGAGTGGCGCTCAATCCGCGCCGATGGTCAGCACCGGCGGGGCGGCGGTATGGCCGGTCTCGGCCAGCGAGAAGAACATCATCATGAAGGCGAAGGCGCGTTTGGACGCCAGGTCGTGGTCGTCGACCCAATACCAGGTGTCGCGATAGCGCACCGCGGTGTAGGCGTCGGCTGGGGCGGTGCTGCCGCTATGGATGGTGGCCAGGCGCTGCGCCCCCGCGACGCGCTCGGGGTAGCCGGCATAGGTCCGGCCACTGCTGACATGCGCCGGCGGGACATCGATGCAGTTGGAGAAATCCATCAAGATCTCCAGCATCGAACGTGTCAGCAGTGCGATCTCGTTGGGGCCGCGCTGCACCGAGCCATAGACCAGGCTGAATTCACCGGAAGGTTGGATGGCCAGCAAGCGCCTGGCCAGCGCGATATCGGCTTCCAGCTGGGGCGTGGTATCGCCGCGGAAGAACAGCAGTGTCGCTTCGCCGTGCTCGCGCTTTTCCACCCGCATGCCCAGCCCTTCGGACTGCTGGATGCGGCGGAATGCCGCGGCGAGTTCGACGAATTCGGCGTCGGCCTGGCGCGCGTTGATGCCCGCCGAGCGGTTGTAGCGACCGTTGATGGCGCGCGTGGTGGCGCCGAGGATGAAATCGGCCGGGTAGCCGGCCTGGATCATCTGGAACACCGAGGCCGGGGGGATGGGCCGCAGCAGGCTCAGGGTGAATTTCTCACCGGTCAACGGCGCATAGGAAATGGTGGGACGGGTGGTCAGCCGACCGTAACCGCCCACGCTGCTGCTGGCCGAGCCCTGAGGTGGAAAGGCCACGCCGGCGTCGAGCTGGCCCTCGGCGCTGTAGGAGGCCACGATGGACGAGACATCCAGGAACATGGGCGCATCGGCATAACGCAGGCGCACGATGTTGAGCAGCGTCTGCTCCTTCCAGGAATCGCTGATGGCGCTGGAATAGCCTTGGCGGTCGCGCGGAATGCTCTGCGGTCCGAGCGTTGCGCAACCCGAGGAAAACAGCGCCAACAGGCAGCCTGCGAAGCAGGCGCGAACAGAACCCGGCATGGACGTCCTCCAGTGCGGGCGGCGCTGCCACCAGGCTGCCATCGCCGCGACAGCATGCAGTGCGCACGCAGGCGCGGCATGCGCAATTCCACCCAAGTGCGTCCAGTACTTCTACTGAAGGTGGGGCGGGCGTGGCGCGGCACGCTTCGGGTTCGCCTATCACACATGTGCGCCAACATCGACTTGATTACAGACGTCGATTTTGACCATCGGTAACGGCGACGCAGGCGCGTGCGAGTGATGCATGTCGCGCTGTTATTGTATCCAAGCCGTCCGTCCCGATAATGACCTCGATGCGACGCTTCGCCCTCCGCGCCCGGTTCTTTCTGGCAGCCCTGCTGATTGCAGGGTTGACGATCGTGCCTGCGATCGACGCGCTGGCGTGTGCCTTCGAGTCGATCACCGACACCACCTCGGTGGCGGCGGAAGCGGGGATGCAGCCTGCGGGCGGCCATCATGCGATGGGCTTGTGTGAGCACAGCCATTGCCATCACTGCAGCGCCAATGTGCTGCCGGCGGTCCCCGCCGCGCCGGCCACCGCGCAACCGCGCCAACTGCCCGGCGAACGTTTGCCTGCGTGGGCGTTGTCCACGCGCATTGATGGACTGATGAGGCCTCCACGGATCTGACCTGTCCTGGCCCGTTGCGGGCCCGCCACGTCCTATCCGTTTCAAGGAGTTCCTCCATGTCGACCCTGTTTGGCCTGCCGCTGCGTGCGGCCGGGCTGGCAGTGGCCGTGGCCTTGGCCTCGCCCGCGTGGGCAATGCCGGCCGGCCCTGCCGTGTCACCGAATTACGAAGATCTCATCGCCCGACTGGATGATTCGCCCATCACGCTGGAGGCGGACGCCTTGTCTGCCGCGGCCAGTGCGCGGGCGGACCAGGCCCGTGCGCTGCCCAATCCGACGCTGTCAGTGGACGGCGCCAATCTCTATGGCTCCGGTCAATATGCCGGCCGCGCCAACGCCGAAACCACGGTTGCCCTGACCCAGCCGCTGGAGCTGTGGGGCAAGCGCGGCGCGCGCATCGCTGCTGCGCGGGCCGAGGCACAGACGGCCGGCTTGCGCCGACATCAACAGCGCTGGATGGCGGCCGGGCAATTGGCAGCCTTCTACGCGGAAGCCGAAGCGGCGACGCGGCGGCTCGCACTGGCCACCGAGGCGCTCTCGCTCATCGAGCAGGACGCCGGCGCGGTGCAGGCACTGGTGCGCGAAGGACGTGAGCCGCGGCTGCGCAGCATCCAGGCGCAGAGCGAGGTGGAAGCCGCGCGCGCGTCGCTGGACCAGGCCGGCGCGCTGCAGCATGCGGCGCTGGCAAGGCTCACGGCGATCGCCTCGTGGGCGCAGCCGATCACCACCGTGGGCAACAGCCTGCTCGATCGCACGCCCGCAGCCCCCGTCGAAACAGTGAGTGCGCCCTTGTCGGTGCGCATCGCCGAGGCCGACCTGCAAAGTGCGCGTGAGCGCATCACCGTGGAGAAACGACGGGCGCTGCCAGATATCAGCGCCAGCGTCGGCCATCGCCGTTTCCAGTCCTCCGGCGAGAACGCCACCACGTTGGGACTGGCCTTGACCATTCCCTTGTTCGATCGCAATCGCGGCAACCTGCGTGCCGCGCACGCCGACGCGCGTGCGGCCGAGGCGCGCCTGATGGCACAGACGCAGAACGCACAGGCCGAGCGCCTGGCGGCCGAGGCCGGGTTGCGCGCGTCGCACAGCCGCACCCTGGCGGCCGACAGCGGCGTGGCCGCGGCCGAAGAAGCCTATCGGTTGGCGCGCATCGGCTATGACGCCGGGCGCATCTCCCAACTGGAATTGCGTGGATCACGAACGGCATTGATCGCCTCGCGCTACGCCGCCGTCGACGCGCGGATGTCGCGCGTGGCGGCGGAAATCGACCTTGCGCTGCTCGATGCGCGCGCCCCCTTTGTGGAGATCCCATGAACATCCGATTCAACCGATGGTGGTTTGTCCTTGCCTTGATCCTGGCGCTCGGCGCGGGCTTCGCCGTGGCCAGGATGACCGCCAGTGCGCCAGGTAAGGCCGTTGCCCAAGCAGGGCACGGCGAGGCCGACGGGCACGAGGACGCGCAAGGCCAGGCCCCCGACGGCAAGGAAGCGAAGGCGGACGAAGGACAAGTGACATTGACGCCCGAGCAGATCACCGCGTCCGGCATCCAGGTGGTGGGTGTGGGTCGCGGCGGCGGTCACGAGACGCGGCTGAGCGGGCGCGTGGAGCCGGCCGTCGGCGCCCGCGCGTCGGTTGCCGCCGTGGTGGGCGGGCGCGTCGAGCGCGTGCTGGTCTCGCCCGGCGCCAGCATCCAGGCCGGCGCACCGCTGGCGATCCTGATCAGCGGTGAAGCGGCCACGCTGCGCGCCGGCGCTGACGCCGCCAATGCCCAGGCCCAGGCCGCGCGGCTGGCGTTCGGCCGTGACACGGCGCTGGCAGAACAGGGCGTCGTGGCGCGGCAGGAGCTGGAAGCCTCGCGCGCCAGGTCGTTGGCCGCCGACGCCACCGCGCGTGCGGCGCAGGCGCAGGTCATCGTCGCCGGCACGCCCGATGCGCGTGGCCGGATGACCGTGACCAGCCCGATGCAAGGCGTGGTGGGCGCGGTGCAGATCACCCCCGGCGGCTTTGTGAGCGCTGGTGACGTGGTGGCGACGGTGTCTGATCCGGGTAAGAACGAACTGGTATTTACCGCACCTCCGGCATTGGTGGCGCAGGTCGGTGCAGGCACGCGGCTGGAAGTGGCCGGGCCATCAGGCAACTTTGCCGCCACCGTGATTGGCGCTGCGGCTGATGTGCGGGAGCAGGGCGGGGTGGCGATCATCCGCGCCCGCGCCGATGCCGCGCAGTTGCCGCCGGCCGGCGCGCCGGTGACCGGGATCGTCATCGCCCAGGAGGCCGGCGCCGGATTGACCGTGCCGGCCGATGCCGTGCAGACGATCGATGGCGGGCCGGTGGTGTTCGTCGCCACGGATACCGGCTTTCGTGCCACGCCGGTGCTGACCGGGCGGCGGGCGGGTGGACATGTCGAGATCCTCAACGGCCTCACCGGCCAGGAACGCATCGTCGGCGGCAACGCCTTCCTACTCAAAGCCGAACTCGCCAAGGGCGAGGCCGAGCACGGTCACTGAGGCGCACCCATGTTTGATTCCCTGATTGCCCTGGCCGTACGCCTGCGCTGGAGCGTGGTCCTCGCCGCGGCGGCGATCGCGTGCTACGGCCTGTTCCAGCTTGTGCGCCTGCCGATCGATGCGGTACCGGACATCACCAATCGCCAGGTACAGATCAATACCGTGGCCCGTGCATTGGCACCCGGGCAGATCGAGCGCCAGGTGACCTATCCCCTGGAGACGGCACTGGCCGGCATCCCCGGCCTGACCAGTACGCGCTCGCTGTCGCGCAATGGCTTTTCGCAGGTCACGGCGATCTTCACCGACGCCACCGACATCTACTTCGCGCGCCAGCAGGTGGCCGAGCGGATGCGCGAAGTGCAGGAAGACCTGCCCGATGGCGTAGCGCCGCAGATGTCGCCGGTGACCACCGGCCTGGGCGAGGTGCTGATGTGGACGGTGGACTACGTGCCCTTCGATCCGAAGAAGGTCGCCGCCCCCGGCCAACCTGGCTGGCAGGCCAATGGCGACTACCTGACGCCCGAAGGTAACCGGCTGGACAGCGCAGTGGCACGGGCCACCTACCTGCGCACCTTGCAGGACTGGCTGGTCGCGCCGCAGATGCGCTCGACGCCCGGATTGGCGGGCGTCGATACGATTGGCGGCTACGTCAAGGAATATGCGATCACGCCCGATCCTGCGCGGCTGGCGGCCTATGGCCTGGGGCTGGCCGACCTGGTCCGCGCCCTGGAACGGGCCAATGTGCAGGCCGGCGCCGGCTTCGTGCAGCGGGCCGGCGAAGGGCTTGTGGTGCGCGCCGACGCGCTCGCGCAGGGCACCGAGGACCTCGCCCGCGCGCCGGTGGCCAATCGCGATGGGCTGGTGATCCGCGTCGATGATGTGGCCAGCGTCGGCATCGGGCATGCGCCGCGGCTGGGCGCAGCCACCCGCAATGGGCACGAAGCCGTCCTGGGTACCGCGCTGATGATTGCTGGTGGCAACAGCCGCACGGTGGCGCAGGCCGCGGCGCAACGCCTGCGCAAGGTGGGCGAATCCTTGCCGAAGGACATCGTCGTCGAGCCGGTGATCGATCGCAGCGAGCTGGTCAACGCCACCATCCGCACCGTGGCCCGGAACCTGACCGAAGGCGCCTTGCTGGTGATCGCCGTGCTGTTCCTGATGCTGGGCAACATGCGCGCGGCGGCGATCACCGCGCTGGTGATCCCGCTGTCGTTCCTGTTCGCGGTGATCGGCATGAACCGCTTCGGCATCAGCGGCAACCTGATGAGCCTGGGCGCGCTGGACTTCGGCATCCTGGTCGACGGCGCAGTGATCGTGATCGAAGCCACCTTGTTGTTGATGGCCCGGCGCCAGGCCGATCTGGGCCGGGCGCTGAGCGTGGCCGAGAGACTCGGCGTGGCGGTGGAGGCCGCACGATCGATGGTGCGGCCGGCGGCCTTCGGGCAGCTGATCATCCTGCTGGTTTTCGCCCCGATCCTGACCTTGCAGGGCGTGGAAGGCAAAACCTTCCAGCCGATGGCAGCCACGTTCATGCTGGCCCTGGTCGGCGCGTTCCTGTTCTCCTTCACGTTCGTGCCGGCGATGGCGGCGTTGCTGGTGCGTGCGCCCAAGCACGCGCCCGCCAAGCCGCTTGAACACGACGAGGTGCATGAGACCCGCATCATCCGCTACGTGCGCAGCAAGGCCGAGCCCATCATCCGCCGCGCCGTCGACCGGCCGCGTGCGGTGCTCGTCGGTGCGAGCCTGATGCTGGTGGTGGGTGTGGTGACGTTCGGATCACTGGGGCGCGAGTTCATGCCCACCCTGGACGAAGGCAACCTGGCGATGCAGGCGCTGCGCGTGCCGTCCACCTCGCTGGAGCAATCGCTGGCGATGGAACTGCAACTGGAGAAGGCCATCGTCGACGAGCCGGAGGTGGCGATGATGTTCGCCCGCACCGGCACGGCCGAAGCGGCCATCGATCCGATGCCCGCCAACATCTCCGACAGCGTGATCGTGCTCAAGCCGCGTGCGCAGTGGCCGGACCCGTCGCTGCCCAAGGAGGACCTGATCGCGCGGCTCGAAACCCAGGTAAAGGCCCAGATCGGCAACTCCTTCGAGTTCAGCCAGCCGATCGAACTGCGCTTCAACGAGCTGATCTCCGGCGTGCGCACGGACCTGGCGGTGATGATCTTCGGCGACGACTTCACCGTGCTGCAGGGCGTGGCCGACCAGGTGGCGATGAAGCTGCGCGCCACGGAAGGCGCGGCGGACGTGCGGGTGGAGCAGATCTCCGGCCTGCCGACGCTGACCGTACGGGTGGATCACGCCGCCGCTGCGCTGTATGGCCTGACCGCGGCGGATGTCAGCGATGCACTGGCGACGGGCATCGGCGGTGCGGCAACCGGCAAGATCTTCGAGGGCGACCGCCGCTTCGACGTGGTGGTGCGCTTCAACGATGCCGCGCGCAACGATCCCTCGCAGCTGGCCGCATTGCCCATCGCCACGCCCAGCGGCGCGGTGGTGCCGCTGTCGTCGGTGGCGCGCATCGAGATCAGTGAAGGCCCGAACCAGATCAGCCGCAACAACGGCAGCCGCCGCGTGGTGGTGCAGGCCAACGTGCGCGGGCGCGATCTGGGAGGCTTCGTCGAGCAGGCGCAGGCCGCGGTCGCCACGGTGCAGGTGCCGCCGGGGGTGTACGTGACCTGGGGCGGGCAGTTCGAAAACCTGCAGCGGGCCGAGAAGCGCCTGCTGATGGTGATCCCGGTGGTGTTCGTGTTGATCGGCACGCTGCTGTACCTGGCACTGCGCAGCGTCAAGGAGGCGGCGTTGGTGTTCGTCTGCGTGCCGCTGGCACTGGTGGGCGGTGCACTGGCGCTGCTGTTGCGGGACATGCCGTTTTCAGTCTCGGCGGCGGTGGGCTTCATCGCCGTCTCCGGCGTGGCCACGCTCAACGGCCTGGTGCTGATGCAGGCCATCGGTGAGCGGCTCGCTGCCGGCGACAGTCCGCGCGAAGCCGCCGCGGCAGGTGCGTCTGGTCGCTTGCGTGCGGTGTTGACCACCGCGCTGGTGGCGGTGGTGGGCTTCATTCCGATGGCGATCTCCGGCAGCGCGGGGGCTGAAGTGCAAAAGCCGCTCGCCACGGTGGTGATTGGTGGCCTGATCACCGCGACGGTGCTCACGTTGCTGGTGCTGCCGACGTTCGCCGCGCAGATCAACGCGCGGCGCAACCCGGTGGCGGCGTCATGACCCGGCCTGCGCGGCGCTGAGGCCGAACCGGAACCCGCGCGATGTTCGCAGGCCACTACGCCATCGGACTGGCGATCAAGGCGCGGCACCCCCGGGTGCCCGCCTTGCCGATCCTGTTGGGCGTGGTGTTCTTCGACATCCTGGCCGGCCTGCTGGCGATGTTGGGCGTGGATGCGTGGGCTCGCCTGCTCGGACCTGGCGCCTATCTGTTCATGAGCACGATTCTGGCCGATGGCAGCCACGCGTTCGTGGCGGCGGCGCTGTGGTCGGTGGCGTGGGGCGCGCTGTTCCTGCGCCGCCGCGCGGTGGCGGGCGTCGCGTGTGCCGCGGCTTTCAGCCATTTCGTTGTGGATTGGTCGTTTCATGCAGCGGAGCTGTCGCGGCATCCGCATGCGGCGCGGCATCTGGCGCTGGGCGTTGGCAGTGGTTACGGCCTGACGCCCTGGCTGGTGGAGGGTGGCGTGGTCGTTGCCGCGCTGGTTTACGCCGCCTGCTGCAGGCGCGATGGGGTAGGGATGCGCTCGCCGGCGATGGCGTGGTTGGGCGTGCTGCTGGCGTATGCGCTGTTATGCCCACTGCTGCCGTGGATGGGCTGGCTGGACGGGCTGCGCAGCCGTGTATCGCCGGTGTGGGAAGGCATTGGTCTCGCGATGGCGTATGCGGGGACGGGCGGGGTGCTGGCGTGGTGGCTGGGTCGGGGCGGGGTCAGCACGCGCGCCGACGATCGGCCAGCGGGCTTATGATGCAGGCGACAAAGGAGGAAACATGGACGTACGCGCCGGGGTATTGGTGTTGGCCTGCTTCAGCGGTTCTGCGTTTGCACAGCAGGTCTTCAAGTGCGAGCACGGCAAGGAAGTGTCGTATCAATCCGATCCTTGCCCCGGACAGGCCGCCAAGGCCTGGGATGCGACGCCGCGGCCCATCGATCCGGACAAGGCCGCCCGAGTGCAGGCGGCGCAGCAGCAACTCGATGCGGCCAGGGCATCCCGGCCGGTGTATGTCGCGCAGACTGCTTCGGTGGGCGCGGTCGTGGGCATTGCCGCCGACGCACAGCGCTGCGACGCCGCCAAACGCAGCCGCGAGCGGGTGCTGGAAACCGTCGGCGATCGTCGTTCGGTGGAGCTGACGCGCAAGCTGGATGCCGAGGTCTTTACGGCTTGCAGGTAGCCGGCCGGCACCCGCGCCCCTGACGTGCCGCGGCCAATCCGGCACGCAAGTTCCAAATCCCCACGCGCAACGGCATAGGCCCCCAACGGGCAGCCATGTGCGCGCTTTGGCACTGACATCGATGACATCGATCGGTGAGCCGACGCCTGGATCGCCGGCGAACGTCTGTTAGCGCTATCCGATCTCCCGCCAAAAACGCTGCAACGCAGCACGAAAAAGCCGGAAAGCGCGACGCGTGGCAGATTTGTTGCCGATTTGACAAAAAAGTTTGACAACGCTGTCAGATTGCTATTCCAATCCACCCCGGACCTATGGGGCCGCGCTATATCCGCGCCCCGGCCAGACAACTCAAAAAGCAGTACGTCATCCGATCACCGGGGAGGGAAATTCGATGAACGAAGTGCAGTTCGCACCCAAGAAGCACGTCCTGGCATCTGCGCTGTTGCTCGCCATGGCAGCACCGGCATTTGCCCAGCAAGCCAATCCGCAAAGTGCAGTGGATACTTCCAGCACCGGCGCTACCGCCGCTGCCGACCAGGACCCGGCCACGCTGGATACCGTCCAGGTCACCGGCATCCGTGGCAGTCTCACCTCGTCGATGAACCTCAAGCGCGATGCGCAGGGTGTTGTCGACGGCATCGTCGCCGAGGACATCGGCAAGTTCCCGGACTCGAACCTGGCCGAGTCGCTGCAGCGCATTTCCGGCGTGTCCATCGACCGCAGCAACGGCGAAGGCTCGCGTGTGACCGTGCGTGGCATGGGCCCGGACTTCAACCTGGTGCTGCTCAACGGCCGGCAGATGCCGACCTCGACCGGCAGCCGCGCGTTCGAGTTCAGTGACCTGGCCTCCGAGTCGATCTCGCAGGTCGACGTCTACAAGACCAGCCGCGCCGACATTCCGACCGGCGGCATCGGTGCGACGATCAACATCCGCACCGCGCGTCCGCTCGACAACCCGGGCACGCACGCCAGCGCGGCCGCCAAGGGCGTGTGGGACACCTCCGACGACGATCTGCCGAGCCGCCTGAAGGGCGATTCGGTCACCCCGGAACTGTCCGGCATCTTCAGCACCACCTCGGCCGATGGCCAGTTCGGCGTGGGCCTGAGTGCGAGCTACCAGGAGCGTGACTCCGGCTCGGCCTCGGCGTTCGTGGCCCCGGGCAACGGCTGGCGTCCCTTCATCGACACCCCGCAGCCGAACGGCGAGGGCGGTGGTTCGGCGCTGCCGCTGCCGGGCCAGCCGGGTTCGGAGGACATCACCAATCGTCCGGGTCCGAACGACGTCTATTCGATGCCGCAGAGCCTGGGCTACAGCGTCAATTCGGTGGAGCGCAAGCGCACCAACGGCCAGGCCGTGCTGCAGTGGCGGCCGATTGAAGACCTCACCGCCACGCTGGATTACACGTACTCCGAGAACAAGATCCACACCCGTCGCAACGACATGTCGGTGTGGTTCAACATGACCCCGAATGTCAGCTCGTGGACGCCGGGTTCGGGCTCTTCGCCGCTGTATTACGAAGAGCTGTACAACGGCAACTCCGACTTCGCCAATGGTGCCGGCGATGCGGCGGTCAAGCACGAGAACAAGTCGCTGGGCTTCAACGTGCAGTGGAAGGTCAGCGATCAGCTGAGCCTGGCCATGGATTACCACGACTCCACGGCGACCTCCAAGCCGGACAGCCCGTACGGCTCCAGCAACACCCTGGGCACGGCGGGCTTCTTCCGCGCCGGCAACATCGCCGACTTCAGCGGTGACTTCCCGATCCTGACCCTGCTGCTGCCGGCCGGCGTGACCGCGATCGATCCGTCGCAGATGCTGGTCACCGGTTCGGTGTTCAGCAACAACTACAACCGCGCCGAGATCGAGCAGTTCCAGGGCAGCGGCGAGTTCGTGTTCGAGAACTACTCGAAGTTGAACTTCGGCGTGGCCTCGACCACCTACAACAACCGCTCGGCCTTCACCAACGTGCAGCTCGATACCTGGGGCGGCGCGACCAGCGCGGACGACTATCCGGACAACGTGTGGCCGCTGGCGCACATGGCCGATTACTTCGACCAGTTCGGCGGTGCGAGCAGCCCGGCCTTCACCGATGACTTCTTCGCCTTCGACTTCAACACGGTGCGCCAGCTGGCCGCCGATGCCTGGGTGCGTGCCGGCAAGGGCGTGGCTGCGGATTACGAGGCGAACTTCGACTACACCGGCGCCGCCGTGCCGGGCAGCACCGCCAACCGCACCGTCGGCGACAGCCGCGTGTCGGAAAAGACCCGCAGCGCCTACCTCAACTGGAGCAACACCTTCGACTGGGGCCTGCCGGTCAGCTTCAACGTCGGCGTGCGCTACGAAGAGACCAAGGTCCACGCCGAATCGCTGCAGCCGGCGCCGGTGGGCATCAACTGGCTGTCGGCCAATGAATTCGTGATCCAGTACAGCGGCTCGCAGTTCAACCAGCAGGATGGCGAGTACAAGTACTGGCTGCCGAACTTCGACGTGGCCGTGGACGTGACCGAGCAGGTCAAGGTGCGCGCCAGCTACAGCGAGTCGATCGGCCGGCCGAACTGGGGCGACATGAACTCGGCCCTGTCGGTGGGCGGCCAGGCGCGCTTCGATGGCGGCAGCGGCAACGCCGGCAACGCGGCGCTCAAGCCGCTGGAGTCGCGCAACATCGACCTGTCGGCGGAGTGGTATTACGCCGATGCGAGCTACGTCTCGCTGGGCTATTTCCACAAGAAGATCGACAACTTCATCGCGAGCCAGTCCAGCCGCCAGGAGCCGTTCCCGAACCTGCACACGCCGGCCGGCGGTGACTACTGGAATGCGGCGATCGCCGGTGGCTGCGCCAGCACCGACCGTCCCTGCATCCGCGATTACATCTTCGACAACTTCGACGGCCAGCCGGGCGTCAATGCTGCTGCGGGTACGATCATCGGCCAGCCGGACGATCCGATCGTGCCGTTCAACATCTCCCAGCCGGTCAACAACCGCTCCGATACCCTCGATGGCTGGGAGTTCAACATCCAGCACATGTTCGGCACCTCGGGCTTCGGCCTGGCGGCGAACTACACCTGGGTGGACTCCGGGCTGACGTACAACAACGGCGCGCTCGGTACGCAGTTCGCGCTGACCGGCCTGAGCGACTCGGCCAACTTCGTGGCGTTCTACGAGAACTACGGCTGGTCGGTGCGCGCGGCGTACAACTGGCGTGACGAGTTCCTCAATGGCCTGAGTGACGGCAAGGGCTCCAACCCGCTGTACACCGAAGCCTATGGGCAGCTGGACATGAACATCAGCTACGACGTGACCGATCACCTGACGCTGTCGCTGGAAGGCATCAACATCACCAACGAAACCACCCGCGTGCACGGGCGTAATTCGCGCCAGCTGTATTCGGTGGACCAGTTGGGGCCGCGCTACATGTTCGGGGTGCGCTACACGTTCTGATCCGTCCCGGCCTGCCGCGGCGGCTCACCCCCTCCAGACCGCCGTTGTCAGGGCGGTGGCCGGAGGTCCTTGCGGACCTCCGGCCTTCGCTTGTCCGCAATGCGTAGATTCGAGGTTTGCCTTGACACATCCCATCAGACACGTGGTCATCCTCGGCGGAGGCTCGGCCGGCTGGCTGACCGCAGGCGTGATTGCCGCCGAACATGCCGGCCCGGGGCCGGACGACCTGAAAGTCACCGTGATCGAGTCGCCCGATGTGCCGATCATCGGCGTAGGCGAGGGCACCTGGCCCACGATCCGCGACACCTTGCGCCGCATTGGCGTCAGCGAAGCCGACTTCATCCGCGAATGCGATGCCGCGTTCAAGCAGGGCTCGCAGTTCGTCGACTGGACCGACGCCGGTCCCGGCGATACCTACTACCATCCCTTCCACCTGCCGGGCGGCTACGACGAGGCCGACCTGATCGGTGCCTGGCAGCAGGACCACCCCGGCGCCGAGTTCGACCATCTGGTCTGCCCGCAGCCGCACCTGTGCGACGCCAACAAGGGACCCAAGCAGTTCGCCACGCCCGAATACGCCGGCGTGGCCAACTACGCCTATCACCTGGACACGACCAAGCTGGGGCCGTTCCTGCGCCGCCACTGCATCGAGAAGCTGGGCGTGCGCCACGTGGTGGATCACGTGACCGAAGTCGTGAGCCATGAATTGGGCGATATCGCGGCCTTGCGCACCCGCGAGCATGGCGATGTGGCCGGCGACCTGTTCGTCGACTGCACCGGCCTGCGCGCATTGCTGATCGGCCAGCACTACGGCGAGCCATTGCTGTCGCAGAAGCACGTGCTGTTCAACGATCGTGCCATCGCCGTGCAGGTGCCCTACGTGGACCCGCGCGCGCCGATTGCCTGCCAGACGATCTCCACGGCGCAGCAGTTTGGCTGGATCTGGGACATCGGGCTGCAGTCGCGGCGCGGCATCGGCCACGTCTACAGCAGCACGCATGGCAGCGAGGCCGATGCCGAAGCGGCGCTGATGGACTACGTCACCCGCACCGGTGGCCGGGTGCAGGACATCATCAATATCCCGCGCATCCGCATCGAGCCGGGGTATCGCCTGCAGCCCTGGCGCCGCAATTGCGTGGCCGTGGGCTTGTCCTGCGGCTTCCTCGAACCGCTGGAAGCCAGCTCGCTGGTGCTGGTGGAACTGGCCGCGGCGATGATCGCCGACCAGCTGCCGGCCACGCGCGAGACGATGGATATCATCGCCGGCCGTTTCAACGACAGCATCCGCTATCGCTGGGAGCGGGTGATCGACTTCCTCAAACTGCACTACGTGCTAAGCCGCCGAGACGATTCGGACTTCTGGCGTGATCATCGCCGGGAAGAGACGATGCCCGAGCGCCTGCGCGAGCTGCTGTCGCTGTGGCGTTACCAGGCGCCATCGCGGTACGACCTGTACCGGATCGAAGAGGTCTTCCCCTGGGCCAGCTACCAGTACATTCTCTACGGCATGGGATTCGTCCCGCAGGGCAGGCCAGGCGGCACCCACGCCGTCGCGGCGGTGCGGCGGGCCGAAGCGCAGTTCCGGCAGACGGCGGAACTGACCGCGCGCATGCTGGCCGCGCTGCCCGGCCACCGTGAATTGATCGACCACATTCGCGCCCGCGGCCTGCCGCGCGTCTGAAACTTCCGGGAGCTTCATGAGTCGCCACGTACTGCTGAACAATGTCGACCACCACGCCTTGCGCGTGGACACGCGCCGGGTGCCGGGGCTGGGCGATGAAGTCATGTCCGTGCTCACCTTCCCGGGTGAGTTCCGGCACCTGCAGGCCTACTATCCGATCGTCTTCCACAAGGATGCGCAGGGCGCGTTCCATCCGTTGGCGCTGCTGGGGCTGCGCGAGGAGGAAAACCTGTTCCTGACGCAGGATGGCTGGGCTGTGCCGTACCTGCCGCTGGCAATCGAGCGCAAGCCGTTCCTGATCGGCAATGCGCAAGGCGAGCCGGTGGTGCATGTGGATCTGGACAGCCCGCGCATCGTGGCCGAGGGCGCCCCGCACGGCGGCGAAGCCTTGTTCAAGGAATACGGTGGGCAGGCGCCCTATCTGGAGCGCGTCAGCTCGGTGCTGCGTGCCCTGCACGAAGGCTTGCAGCAGAACCCGGGCTTCAGCGCGCTGCTGCTGTCGCTGGACCTGCTGGAGCCTTTCAGCCTGGATGCCATGCTGCAAGGCGGCGTGCCGTTGCAGCTGCAGGGGATGTACTGCATCTGCGAGGAGCGCCTGCGCGCACTAGACGGCGCCACGCTGGAACGCCTCAACCGCAGCGGTGCCCTGGAGGCGATCCACATGGTGATGGCCTCCGGTGCGCACTTCCGCGACCTGATCGAACGCACTGAACGCCGCCATGCTGCCGGTCGCGCATAAAGTGCGGGAGCTGCACGGGGTGGACCCCTCGGCGTTGCCGCCCGAGGTGCTGTCGTCCACCGAGCCGCTGGTCCTGCGTGGGCTGGTGGCGGATTGGCCGCTGGTGCGTGCCGGGTTGGCGTCGCCCCGCGCGGCGATCGATTACCTGCGCCGCTTTGCCCGCAATGAGGCGCCGGTGCAGGTGATGGTGGCGCCGCCGCAGGTGGGCGGGCGGTATTTCTATAACGAGTCGGTGAGCGGCTTCAATTTCCGCATCGAGCGGCCGCCGCTGGGCGCCGTGCTCGAGGCCATGACCCAGCAACTCGACGCGCCGCAGCCACCTTCGCTGTACATGGGCTCGACCACGGTCGACACCTATCTGCCCGGCCTGCGTGCGGAGAACGACCTGGCGCTGGACGCCTACGATCCGCTTTTCAGCGTGTGGATCGGCAACCGCACCCGGATTGCCGCGCACCAGGATGTGCCCGACAACATCGCCTGCGTGGCGGTGGGCCATCGCCGCTTCACCCTGTTCCCGCCGGCACAGCTGCAGAACCTCTACATCGGCCCACTGGATCTGACTCCAGCCGGCCAGCCGGTGAGCCTGGTTGATTTCGCCGACCCTGATTACGTGCGCTTTCCTCGTTTTGCCGAGGCGCTGGCGCATGCACAGGTGGCCGAACTGGCGCCCGGCGATGCCATCTTCATCCCGAGCCTGTGGTGGCATCACGTCGAGGGGCTGGACAGCTTCAACGTGCTGCTCAATTACTGGTGGCGGACCACGCCGGGCCACATGGATTCGCCGATGAACGCGCTGATGCTGGCGCTGATGAGCGTGCGCGACCTGCCGGCCGAACAGCGCGCCGCCTGGCAGGAGATTTTCCGCCATTACGTGTTCGAGGCTGACGCGGACACCGCCGCGCATATTCCCGAAGCGGCCAGGCGCACCCTTGCCCCGCTCACGCCGGAAGTAGCGCGCGAACTGCGCGCCCGCCTGCTGCAACGACTCAACCGCTGAGGACCGCTCCCGCATGACCCGCGATACCGATTCGGACTTTCCGCAGACGCCCGTGCGGCGTGTCGTCATTGCTGGCGGCGGCACGGCCGGCTGGATGGCGGCGGCGGCCATCGCCAAGGTGCTGGGTCGCCACCTCGACATCACCCTGGTCGAGTCGGAGCAGATCGGCACGGTAGGGGTAGGCGAGGCGACCATTCCGCCGTTGGTGACCTTCCACCGGCTGATGGAAATCGACGAACGCGAGTTCATGGCCGCGACGCAGGGCGCGATCAAGCTGGGCATCTCGTTCGAGAACTGGCTGGCCGTGGGCCACCGTTACTTCCACTCCTTCGGCACCACGGGCCGCGACCACTGGACCGCTGGCTTCCAGCATTTCTGGATGCGCGGTCGCGAGCGCGGCCTGACCAGCGACTACGCGGACTACAACGTCGAATCGGTGGCGGCGCGGGAGAAGCGCTTCGCGCACGTGCCGAAGACCGGCCTGAACTATGCCTATCATTTCGACGCCAGCCTCTATGGCAAGTTCATGCGCGGGATTGCCGAACGACATGGGACGCGGCGGATCGAGGGCAAGATCGCCGAAGTGCAGCTGCACGAAGACAGTGGCTTCATCCGTGCGCTGCGGCTGGAATCGGGCGATGTGATCGAAGGCGACCTGTTCATCGATTGCACCGGCTTCCGCGCCTTGCTGATCGACGGGGCCCTGGGTGTCGGCTTCGAGGACTGGTCGCATTGGCTATTCAACGATAGCGCGCAGGCGGTGCAGACCGCCGCCGTGGAGGACGCCGCGCCGTATACCAGTGCGATTGCCGAAGAGGCCGGCTGGCAGTGGCGCATCCCGCTGCAGCATCGCGTCGGCAACGGCATCGTCTATTCGAGCCGGCACATGGACGACGCGCGTGCACGGGAGATCTTCGACGGCAGCCTGCGCGGCGAAGAGACCTCGCGGCGCCTGCAGATCCGCTTTCGGCCCGGTCGGCGCGAGCTGAGCTGGCATCGCAACTGCGTGGCGCTGGGATTGGCCGGGAGCTTTATCGAGCCGCTGGAATCGACCACGATCCACCTGATCCAGCGGGGCATCACCCGGCTGATGCAGTGCTTCCCGGCTGCGATCACCGCCAGCGGCGTGGCCGAATACAACCGGCAGATGGCCGAAGAGCTGATCCACGTCCGCGATTTCGTGATCCTGCACTACGCCCTGACCCACCGCCGCGATACGGAATACTGGCGCGCCTGCAACGAGATGGTGCTGCCGGCGACCTTGCAGCATCGGATCGACCTGTTCCGCGAGACGGGGACGGTCTTCCACCAGCCCAACGAGCTGTTCGCCGAGAACTCCTGGATCCAGGTGATGATGGGGCAGGGCGTGATGCCGCGACAGCATCACCCCAGCGCAGACCTGATGGGGGATGCGGAGCTGGCGCACTTCCTCAATGCTGCGCGCGACCACGCGGCCAGGATCGCCGCGCAGCTGCCCTCGCACCAGGCCTATCTCGAGCGGTATTGCCCGACCGCCCGTCATTGACGGCGACCAGGAGGATGTCCATGCGTGTATTGATCGCCCTGCTGCTGTGGCTGGCCCTGCTCGTACCGACTGCCGCACTGGCGCAGGGGCCCGCCCAGGTGAAGATCGTGAAGGCGCAGGATGCCTATCGCCTGGAGGTGGACGGCAAACCGTTCTTCATCAAGGGGGCCGGCGGCAGCGGCCACATGCAGGCGTTGGCCGAGCGCGGCGGCAACGCCATCCGGACGTGGCGGGTCGAGCCCGACCCGGTGAAGATGCGCGCCCTGCTCGACGAGGCGCAGCGGCTGGGTTTGAAAGTGGCCGTCGGTATCGAGGTGGGCAACGAGCGGCACGGATTCGACTATGACGATGCGGCGGCCGTCGCCGCCCAGTTGCAGCGCATCGGCGATGAAGTGACCGCATGGAAGGACCATCCGGCCGTGCTGATGTGGGTGGCTGGCAATGAGCTCAACCTGCATTACGAGAACCAAAAGGTGTGGAGCGCGATCGGCCAGATCGCCGAGAGGATCCACCAGATTGATCCAAACCACCCGGTGATGACGACGCTGGCAGGATTCGACCGGCCGCTGATCGATCAGCTGAAACAACGCGCCGCCTCGCTGGACCTGATCGGCATCCAGCTCTACGGCAACCTGGGCGAGCTGCCGCAGAAGCTGAAGGACAGCGGCTGGACGGGCCCTTACGTGGTGACCGAGTGGGGCCCGACCGGGCACTGGGAATCGCCGTTGACCCGCTGGGGCGCGCCGATCGAGGACGACGCGACACACAAGGCCAGCGTGCTGCTGGAGCGCTATCAACGGTATATCGCCGGCGAACATCGGCAGGGCCTGGGATCGTTCGTGTTCCTGTGGGGGCAGAAGCAGGAGCGCACGCCCACCTGGTATGGCTTGTTCCTGGCCGATGGCGAATCGACGCCGAGCGTGGACGCGATGCAGTTTGCGTGGACCGGGCAATGGCCGGGCAATCGGGCGCCGTCCATTTCCCCGATCCGGGTGGATGGCGCACTGGCCAACAGCAGCGTCGTTCTGGCGCCGGGTACGGTGCATCGCGCCCATGTGCGCGCCTCCGATCGCGATGGCGACGGCCTGGGCTATGCCTGGACACTGCGCGCCGAGAGCACCGCGACCAGCATCGGCGGCGATCCGGAACACCTGCCGGACGACATTGCCGGGGTGATCAAGCCCGGCGATCCAGGGCAGATCGAACTGACGGCACCCGATGAACCGGGGAACTATCGCCTGTTTGTCGAAGTGCGGGACGGCAAGGGCCACGCGGCTTACACCAATTTTCCGCTGCGGGTGGAGTAGGGTTGCGCCTGGCCAGGCAGGCCTTCACGGTCACCGTGATGGCCGTGGCGCGGCGGAAATGCGAAAATCCGCCTCGTTCGCGACAGGCGCGCCATGGCAGACCGCCACGCCCGCCGCCCCATTGAGACCCGTGTGAAGACTCCCCCCAGCTTGCAGGCGCTGATCGACGATGGCGCCATCGATGAAGTGCTGCGCCCGCTCAAGAGTGGCAAGGAAGCAGCGGTGTACGTGGTGCGCAGTGGCGATGATGTGCGCTGCGCCAAGGTCTACAAGGACATGGCCCAGCGCAGCTTCCAGCAGCGCGTGCAGTACCAGGAAGGGCGCAAGGTGCGCGGCAGCCGCGAGGCGCGTGCGGTGGGCAAGGCCAGCAAGTACGGCCGCAAGCAGCAGGAAGCGGCCTGGAAGAACACCGAAGTCGAGGCGCTCTACCAGCTTCGTGCCGCGGGCGTGCGCGTGCCAGAGCCGTATGGCTATTTCCACGGCGTGCTGGTGATGGAACTGGTGACCGATGCGGACGGGTTTGCGGCGCCGCGCCTGGGCGAGGTCGAGCTCAGCGCCGAGCAAGCGCGCGTGTTCCACCAGATGCTGGTTCGGCAGGTGGTATTGATGCTGTGCTGCGGGCTGATCCACGGCGATCTTTCCGCGTACAACGTGCTGGTGGGGCCGGATGGCCCGGTGGTGATCGACTTCCCGCAGGTGGTCAGTGCTGGCGGCAACAACGCTGCGCGCACGATGCTGCTGCGCGACGTCAACAATCTCACCGCCAGCCTCGGCCGTTGGGCGCCGGAACTGCTGGACACCTGGTACGGCGAGGAGATGTGGGCGCTGTTCCAGGCCGGCGAGTTGGTCCCGGACACCGCGCTGACCGGCCAATTCGAGCCGGACGAATCCAGCATTGACCTGGACAGCGTCCGCCATGCCATCAACGATGCGCGCGAAGAAGCCTTGATTCGCCAGCAGGGCCGCGAAGCGGCGGCGAACGACGACGACTGATGCCCGGCCGTGGCGGGGACTCGCGCACCGCCCGGATCGACGCTTCAGGATCAGAACGTCTCGCCCGGTGGGAGATAGCGCCATGCACCCGCCGGCATCGCGCCTTCCGGCCCCTTGCCCAGCGGCACCTTGCCGATGCGCAGGCGGCGGATCGAAACGACCTCCAACCCGACCCGGGCGCACATTGCGACCAGTACGCCGTCCCGCACGCCCTTGATGGCGAAGCGCAGGCGGGTCTCGTTCTGCCAGCTGACCTTGCAGGGCAGGGCACGGCCGCCGACATCCACGCCTTCGGCCAGCTTGTGCAAACCATAAGGCGCCAGCTCGCCGCTGACCTCGACCACATACTCGTGCTCGATCAGATCGCCGTCCTCGCCCAGGCGGCGCAGGACGCGGCGATCCTGGGTGAAGACCATCAGGCCACTGGCGTCCTTGTCCAGCGACACCAGGGGCGTGAGCCGATGGAAATGGCGTTGCAGCAACCGCACGTCGGCGGGGTCATCGGCCCACCGCGTCTGCGGCGTCACCAGTGCGGCGGCGGGTTTCGCACCGTCGATGGCATCGAAACCGGCGGGCTTGTGCAGCAGGATCGTGGCCGGCTCGACCGCTTCCAGGCGCGCATCCATGTCGACGTCGATCCGCTCGTCGGTCACCTTGTGCTGTGGTGCCTCCACCACCTGGCCAGCCACCGACACCCAGCCATTGCGCACGTATTGCTCGGCATCCGCACGTGACACCGACAGCAGTTCTGCAACACGTTTGGCAAGGCGGACAGGCGTGGACATGGATGCGATCGGAATGCGGGACGCGCAGTGTAGCCACTGCGTGGGCCGAACGTGCTGATTCACCAGTAAAAGTACTGACGTATCAGGCGCTGCCCTGCATGAAACTCGGTTGTGTGGCTCATGCTTCCATCGAGAACAAGGCAATGTCCCGAACCCTGCGACTCACCGGCACCACCGCATTGCTGCTGGCCCTGCCGATCCTGGCCCATGCCCAGGATGCGGATGAACTGGCGAAGAAGTTGTCCAATCCCGTGGCAGCGCTGATCAGCGTGCCTTTCCAGTACAACTACGACCAGACCTGGGGCGAGGACGGCTATCGCCATACGCTGAACATCCAGCCCGTGGTGCCGATCTCCATCTCCGAGGACTGGAACGTCATTTCGCGCACCATCCTGCCGGTGACCTACCAGAAGGACGTGATACCGGGCACCGACCAGGCGGGGATCGGCGATATCACCCAGAGCTTTTTCTTCTCACCGAAAGCGCCCGGCGCCAACGGCCTGGTGTGGGGCATTGGCCCGGCGCTGCTGTTGCCCACCGGCACGGACGACCTGGGCGGCGATACCTGGGGCGCGGGGCCGACGCTCGTCTTGCTCAAGCAGGACCACGCCTGGAGCTATGGCGCGCTGTTGAACCACATCGTCGATGTCGGCGGCGTCGGGAGCAGGCGCAGGGACATCAGTTCCACTTTCGTGCAGCCCTTCCTCTCCCGCGCGTTTCCCGGTGGGCGCACCCTGAGCTTCAACCTGGAATCGACGTACGACTGGAAGGCGAGCCAGTGGACCGTGCCGCTGAACATCGGCTACTCGAAGGTCACCAAGCTCGGCGGGCAGATGGTGAGCTTCCAGGGCGGCGTGCGCGGCTATCTCGAAACACCACAAGGCGGGCCGGATTGGGGGGTTCGCTTTGTCGTGACCCTCCTGTTCCCGGAGTAATGCCGCTGCGCTCCACATTCCCGGGTTAGCATACGCATGGGAATGGGTCAGGGTCGGGAAGCTTTCATGCCAGTGCGGCAGGTGGTGGGCGTCAAGCAAGACATCAGCGCGATCGGGCGAATTGCGGCCGTGCCGCGAATCCTGCAGGCCGTGGCCCATATCACCGGTCTTCGCTTTGCCGCGATCGCCCGAGTCACCGACACCACATGGACCGCTTGCGCCACCTACGACGAACTGGGCTTTGGTCTGGTTCCGGGCGGTGAGCTGGTGCTCGAGACGACCATCTGCAATGACATCCGGCATTCATTGAAGCCGGTCATATTCGAACACGCAAGCCGTCATCCGCTGTACTCGCGTCACCACACGCCGCGCATCTACGGCCTGGAAAGCTATGTGTCGGTGCCGATTTTTCGTCCGGATGGCTCCTTCTTCGGCACCCTGTGCGCGATCGACTCCCTGCCTGCCAAGTTTGAAGAAGAGCACATCGTTCGGACCATGACCTTGTTCTCCGAGCTCATTGGCACCTACCTGGATTCGGAGGAGAGACTCGATAGCGCGACCGCCGAACTCGCGACGGCGCAAGGCATCGGCGTGCTGCGGGAGCAATTCATCGCCGTGTTGGGCCATGATCTTCGTAGTCCACTGCAGGCAGTGCGATTGGGCGCGGATTTGCTGGGGCAGGAGGTGGATACACCGCGCGCCACCAAGTTGCTCGGGCACATCCGCAAAAGCCTGGGTCGCATCGACGGATTGGTGGACGACTTGCTCGACTTCGCTCGGGGTCGCCTGGGCGGGGGAATCCCGCTGGCGCTTCATCCAGACGAAGCGCTCGAGAGCGAGATGATGCAGGTGGTTCACGAGGTTGGATTGGCGACAGGGCGCGATGACATCGAGACAGACGTGGTGATCGATGGCGTGGTGGTGTGCGATCGCAAGCGAATGGCGCAGATGTTGGCCAACCTGCTTGCCAATGCCGCAGTGCATGGCGCCGTGGACGTGCCGATACGGCTTGTGATCCGTGGCGATGACCATGGTTTCAGGTTGTCGGTCAACAACGGTGGGGTCATCGCGCCTGAAAGGATAGAGAAGTTGTTCAGTCCATTTTCGCGCTCGGTGGATGACGTGCCCCGCCCAGGTCTCGGGCTGGGCCTGTACATCGCCGCGGAAATTGCAAAAGCCCACGGCGGCACGCTTGCGGTGCGATCGGACCTCGCCACCGGCACGACGTTCACCTACACGCGTGCCAGTGACTTGCAAGGCGATATGACAGTCGCTTGAAGCACGCGCCTTCTTCAAGCTGGCCATCGTGCTATGGCGAGCCGACCTATGGTGGGCAGTACGGGCCGCGTGATGAATACTCACCTCGCTGGCTCCCGACGGGGACTCATGTCACGGACAGAAATGGCCGCAAGTGGGACTACTTCCCCAGCACAGGGGAAACAGTCGAGAACGAAAAATGAAAATTGAATACTCGGACTCTGTTTACACCGATGTGATCAAGGAGGCTTTCGCGAATGCAGGATCGTGGGGGCAGGAGGTCGCGGGTGGGATCAAATGGTCAGAATTCGACTATCAAGTGTTTGAGCATGCCGGGATTCCAATTGGGGACGATTTCACTCTGCACATTGTCCCAGGCCCCGGTACCGGCACGCATCGCACTCCGTCCCGATCACACTTGCTCGTTGATATGCTTTCCAAGATGAAGCTTTCACTCGCTTGTGCAGACTTCGCCATGCCTGCAGGCAATCCGAGAGTAGGCAAGGAATCTAGGGTTACGGTCGATGGCTTGATGTTCTACGTCGCCAATCGCTCAAGTTCCGATTATCAAGATGCATTGCCTGTGCTAGTTGGTGCGGCGACAAGTTGGACATTTCTCGGAATAATCTACGATACGGATAGTATTTCCAGTTCAGACCTCGCTTCGGAAAATGTGCTCCGTCAGTCCGTAGGTTTTGTTTTTAGTGTCTACTCTGGAGACTCGTACATGGTCGCCCTCAGGGTTCGCCAAAGTGCAGGTTCCAGAAGCTGACGGCACGCCACGCTCTCCCAGCCACCGGCAGCCGCGCTTGGAAGGCCAGCCGTACCTTGCTTTTCCCAAAGTGATGCCGTCACATGGGTACAGCCCGGCTTGGCCGGGTTTCCCCAGCACACTCCGCGCCTCGCACAGGGTATCCATGAACAAGACGCTGCGCCTTGCCTTCTGCATGGCAACCTTGCTTGGAGCCGCAGAGGCGAAGGCTGATGAAACGGCCTTCGCATGGCCGGATGGCCACCGCGCCGCGGTGAGCCTGGCCTACGACGACGCGCTGGATTCGCAGCTGGACCACGCCATTCCCCAGCTCGACCAGCATGGCTTCAAGGGCAGCTTCTATCTGCAGCTTTCGCGCGAGCCGGTGGCGCGGCGCATGGCGGAATGGCGGGCCGCCGCCCGCGAGGGCCACGAGCTGGGCAATCACACGCTGTTCCACCAATGCTCCGGTTCGGTGAAGGGACATGAGTGGGTGGAACCCTCGCGTGATCTGGACCATACCAGCGCGGCGGAGATGAAGGACCAGGTGCTGCTCGCCAACACGATGCTGCAGGCGCTGGACGGCGAGCAGGAACGCACGATGACGGTGCCCTGCGGGGACGTCATGGCCGAAGGCGTCAACTATGTGGCACTGGTGGCCCCGGCGTTCGTTGCAATCAAGCTGGGCGAGGGTGGGGTGGTGCCGGATATGGCGACGCTGGACCTGCGTGCCGTGCCGGTGGAGGCGCCGGTGGGCGCCAGCGCTGCGCAACTGATCGCACAGGTGGAAGAGGCCGCGCGACGCGGCACGATGGTCAACTTCACCTTCCACGGCGTGGGCGGGGACTACCTGAGCGTATCCAGCGAGGCGCATGCGGCGTTGCTCGACTACCTCGCCAAGCACAAGGACGTGTACTGGGTGGATACGTTTCGCAACCTGACGCGGTATGTGCGGGAGCGTCGGGGAGGGCGCTAGACTGGAGGGTGGGTGACGCTACGATGGAGGGCGCAGCGGACGTTTCGCGGCCTGCTGGGGCGAGCGTCTTGCGATCGATCTATGCCTGGGGATCTCCATGAAGCTCGTTGCGGTACAGATGCGCTCGGCTGCGGGCGATATCGAAGCGAATATTCGGCGGCACATCCGCTTTATCGAGTTGGCAGCGTCTGAGGGTGGGGCGGCGGTGTTCTTTCCGGAACTGTCGATCACCGGTTATGAGCCGGGTTTGGCGCAGGGAATGGCGATGACGTTGGAAGATGCGCGCCTGGGGGTTTTCCAGGCATTGAGTGACCGGCATCAGATGTTGATCGCGGTCGGCGCGCCATATCAGGGGCATCAAGGTGTTGAGATCGGCATGTTTGCCTTTCGCCGTGGCGAGGCACCGACGGTGTATTCCAAGCAGATTCTGCATGCCGATGAGCTGCCCTTTTTTGCTGCGGGCGGTAAAAGCGCGGCCTTCCATCTGGGCGGCGAAGTGATCGCACCCGCCATCTGTTATGAGTCACTGCAGGAAAGTCATGTGCGTGCGGCCGCTGATGGTGGGGCGACGGTTTACCTGGCCAGCGTGGCCAAGTCCGCGCGTGGCGTCGATAGCGCCTACCGCCATTACCCTGCCATCGCACAGCGCCACAGGCTGACCGTGATGATGAGCAACAGCGTGGGCCCGGCCGATGACTTCGTGGCGACTGGATGCTCCGCTGCGTGGAACGAGGAGGGGGCGTTGGTGTGCCACGCGGATGCGGAGGGGGAAGCGGTTGTGGTCTACGATCTGGCTGCGCGTGAGGGCAGGGTGCTGTTGCCCGAGATCGGCATTCAGTGACAGGGGCTTTTCGCAGCGCGTAAGAGCGAAGCAGAGATCATCGCAGGCGCTGGCAGAACAAGTGTCCCTTGGACGACAGGGATTCTGGGGACGGCAAGATGGCCCTCACTCCTCCAGCTTCCTCGGCGGGATGCTTTCGCCACGCTCGTGCCAAGGCGGGAGCTCCAGCGCATGGCGCTTGAGCATGGCTTCAATGCGCGCGTACACCTGGCCCCGCTCCAGGGGCGCGCACTGATCCAGAATCTCGGCAGCCAGGATTTCAAACTGTGGCCAGAACTGCGCCGGGTGGCGCACCTGCGCCAACCAGTGCGCCAGCATCTCCTCCAGCGCATCAAGCTGTGCCTGTATCTCGGGGCGCACGTTCATCCCTGCGCGACGCCCAGGTCAATCGCAACACGGTAAAGATGGCCGTCGTCGCGGAGCAGGACCGTGAGATCCGGTTGCAGTACGCCATCCACCTCCAATGTGGCATGGGCGCGCGCGTTTCGGGTCACCACGATCTCGTAGACGCTGCGGCCGAAGCGGTATTTCAACTCGAATGACGGCCAGTGGTCAGGCAGGCAGGGCGAAAGCGACAGACGATCGCCATGCCGGCGGATGCCGAGCAGTGATTCGACCAGCAGCCGATACATCCAGCCGGCTGAGCCTGTGTACCAGGTCCAGCCGCCCCGCCCAACGTGCGGAGCCACCGCGTATACATCGGCGGCCAACACGTAGGGCTCGACGCGGTAGGTCTGCACCGATGCCGCATCCAGCGCGTGGTTGAGCGGGTTGATCATGCTGGCCAGTTCCCAGGCCCGCGTCGCATCGCCCTGCTGTGCGAAGGCCATGGCGGCCCACACGGCCGCGTGCGTGTACTGGCCGCCATTCTCGCGCACGCCCGGCACGTAACCACGAATGTAGCCAGGATCTTCCGTTGTCTTGTCGAAGGGCGGATCGAGCAGCTGGATCAGCTTGGCGTCCTTGCGCACCAGATGCGTGTAGAGCGAATCCAATGCCTGTTCGGCCCGCTCGGGCGCGGCAACACCCGACAGCACCGACCAGCTCTGGGAAATGGAATCGATGCGGCATTCCTGGTTCTGCGCCGAGCCCAACGCAGCGCCATTGTCGAACCAGGCCCGGCGATACCACGCCCCGTCCCAGGCGTGCTGCTCCAGGTTCCGACGCAGGCTTTCGGCCTGCTCCCGGCACCACTGTGCCCGGGTCAGATCGCCACGCGCGTCGGCCAGATCGATGAAGCGGCGCAGCGTGTCGTAAAGGAAGAAGCCGAGCCACACGCTTTCGCCGCGTTGTTGGTCGCCGACGCGGTTCATGCCGTCATTCCAGTCGCCGCTGCCCATCAACGGCAGGCCACGCTCGCCAAGCAGCCGGCAGCCGCGCTCGAGCGCCAGGACGCAGTGCGCGTACACGGTGCCACGCAAGGCCGAAGGTGCCGGCATGTCGTAATAGCCTTCTTCCTCCGGCGCCACTGCGCGCCCCTCGATGAAGCCGACCACTTCGTCCAGCACGGAGGCGTCGCCGGTGACTTCCAGGTAGCGACATGCGCCCTGCGGCAACCACAGGTAATCGTCCGAGCAGCGGGTGCGCACGCCGCGGCCTTGTGGCGGGTGCCACCAGTGCATCACATCGCCTTCGGCGAACTGGTGCGCGGCGCAGAGCAACAGGTGTTCGCGCACCAGATCCGGGCGAGCGTGTATCAGGGCGAGGGCGTCCTGCAGCTGGTCGCGGAAGCCGAATGCACCTCCGGACTGATAGTAGCCACTGCGTGCCAGGTAACGGCAGCCCAGGGTCTGGTAGACCAGCCAGCCGTTGGCCAATGCGTCCAGCGCAGGGTCGGGCGTGCGCACCTGCACCGCGGCCAGCACGTGGCGCCAGTGGATGCGCACCGCGTCCAACGCGTCGTTGGCCTCATGCCGGCCCTGGCGGCTTCGTGCCAACGCCAGCGTTTCCTCGCGGTCGCGACCGGCCCCGAGGCGGAAGGCGGTTTCACTGCGCTCGCCCGCGGCAAGCTCCAGCGGAACCTGGATCGCCGCGCACGGATCCAGGCCCGCACCCACGCGTCCATCCAGGCGTTCGCGCCGCAGTGCTGCAGGCGCGTGCAGGCTGCCGTTGCGGCCGATGAATTCCAGGCGATCGCAGGTCCAGCCGCAGCCATCGGCATCGGTGTCGAAGAAGGCCATTCGCCCGCCGAAATCGGTGCTGTACGTATTGCTCGACAGCAGCGCACCGCTCTGCGGGTCGCGTTCGGTGAGCACGTGCATGCGCGACTTCGCGCGCAGGTCACCCATGACCCATTCCACGTAGCCGGTGGCCGACAGCCGTCGTGGCCGGCCCGACAGGTTGTGCAGCCGCAGTACCGAGAACTTCAGCGGCGCGGTGACATCGACGAATACCCACAGCTCACTGGCGATGCCTTCCTCGACATGCTCGTACACGGTATAGCCGAAGCCGTGGCGGATACGGTACGCGCCGGTGCCCCGGCACGGCAGCGGCATCGGCGACCAGATGTGGCCGGTGTCTTCATCACGCAGGTAGAAGGCTTCCCCGCCGGTGTCGGACACCGGATCGTTGAGCCAGGGTGTCAAGCGGAATTCATGTGCATTCTCGAACCAGGTGTAGCCGGGTGCACTTTCGCTCACCACCGTGCCCAGGCGGGCATTGGCGATCACATTGGCCCACGGTGCCGGCGTCGGCGCACCTTCGCGTACCACCACGACGTACTCGCGGCCGTCCTCGCTGAAACTACCGGTGCCGTTGTCGAAGCGGCCGGCGCCGCGATGGGGCAGGAACGGCCACGGGTCGTCCAGCTCTTCATCGTGTTCCGCGCCAGGGGGCAATCCGCGTTCGGGGCCCAGGTCGGAGAGGGCGGGCAACGCGGCCTGCGTCTCCTCCGGCAGCGCCAGTTCCTGTTGCACCGCCTGGGGTACCAGGGCCGGGATCCGTCGCGTGGGCAAGGGCGTGCGCCCCACCTGCGCGACCAGCGTACCGTCCTCGTCGCTGATCACCACGCGTGCCACCGCCTGCAACAGGATGCGGTCCTCGTGGGTCATGTTCTGCACGGGACGCACGAAGATGCCGCCGGGCCGATCGAGCAGACCTGTCTCCGAGCTGGCTGCCACCATTCCCAGGATCTGGTCCTGCAGCTCCTGCCGGTAGCCGGCCTTGCTGTCGTTCCAGATCACCAGGTCCGTGTTGAGGCCTTTCTGGCGCCAGTAGGCATGGGCTTGCACCAGTTGCCTGACCAATTCCACGTTGTCCGCGTCGGTCACCTTGAGTAGGACGATGGGCAGGTCGCCCGAAATGGCATGGCCCCACAGGCCGGATTGTCCTCGCTGGTTCTGCTGGAGGACGCCGGCGCTCGCGCGCAGCAGCGGATTGGCATACAGCACATGGCTGGCCAGCCGCTCATAGAGCTGCGCCTCTGCCTGGCTCGCGTTGATCTGCCGGCGCACCACCTGGCTGTGCGTCCATGCCAGGTCGAAGACGCGGTCGGCCAGGCGGCGATCACGGTACTTGTCCAACAGCGCTTCGCAACCAGGGCGGTCGGCGCTGATGCCGTAGACCATGTCCAGCTGCACGGTCTGCTCCGGCTCCAGCATTACCCGGATGCGGATGGCGACGATGGGGTCCAGTACGGAGCCGTCGGTGTTGGAAAGCTCCTTGTCGGTGGTCAGGGCCCGCGGCGCGCGCGGCGTGTTGCCGCGTCCCAGGAAGCGGGACCGGTCGGTTTCGTAGGAGATTGACGCAACATCGGCATCGTGCACCGCGACCAGGTGGAACATCCACGGCGGAACCTCGTCGTGTGAACGTGGCCGGCGCGTGCATAGCACGGCCTGCTTGGCCGGCACGATCTCGCTCTGCACGAACAGGTTGCTGAAGGCCGGATGCGCGTCATCGGCCGCCGCAGGTGCCAGGACCACTTCGGCATAAGTGGTGATCTCCAGCGCACGCGCCCGACGGCCGCGGTTGGTCAGGCGCAGGCGCCTGAGCTCGATGTCGTCCTCGGCGGAGATGGCGACCTGCAGATGGCTTTCGCACCCGCGTCGCCTGCCGCGGAACTCTGCCTTGGCGTCGGAGAAGATCGCCTCGTATGCCTCCATCGCCACGCAGGTCGGTTGGTGGGCGGCAGACCAGAACTCGCCGCTCTCCACGTCGCGCAGGTAACAGAACGTGCCCCAGCCATCGGTGGTGCCATCCTCGCGCCAGCGGGTGAGCGACAAGTCGCCGCGCCGGCTGTAGCCGCCGCCGGCGTGAGTGAGCATGCCGTGGTAACGACCGTTGGAGAGCAGTTGCACTTCCGGGCGCGGGCCGTCGGGGTCGCGCAGGACGCGCAGCGACGTCTCGCCCTGGGACATCGCCGGGTGCCCGCCCAGTGCTTCGACCTCGTGCGGGTGGAATATGCCAATGCGCGGGATGCGCTCTTGCAGCAACAGCAAGGTGGCCTGGAATTCGACATCGGCCACGAAGCGCCGCTGCATCGGCTGGTCGCGCAACAGGTAAACCAGCGACAGCAGACCCATGCCCTGGTGGTGGGCCATGAACGAGCGCAGCAGCACATGGTCCTGCCCCGGCGGCACCCGGGCGGGCGTGTAGTCGATGGCCTCGTACATGCCAAAGCGCCCGGAGAATCCCAAACCCTCGAGCACCTGCAGATTCTGGCAAGCCGCTTCCGGCGCCACCATCAGCGCCATCATGCTGGCGTAGGGCGCGATGACCCGATCCTGGCCCAGGCCGCGCTTGAGTCCCAGACCCGGTACGCCGAACGCGCGGTACTGATAGTTCAACCGGGCATCGACAGCGTTGTAGCCGGACTCCGATACGCCCCACGGCAGGTTCTGGGTGCGTCCGTAGACGATCTGCGCCTCGACCGCGTGTCGCGCAGTCTGGTCGAGCAGCGTATCGGGATAGCTCGGCATCACCAGTTGCGGCATGAGGTACTCGAACATCGAGCCACTCCACGACAACAGCGTGGGCGTGCCGTTGACCTCGGTGAGCAGCCGGCCCAGCGCAAACCAGCTCTCCTGTGCCAGCTGGCCCTGGGCGATGGCGACGAAGGCGCCCAGGCGCGCTTCGGAGGCCAACAGGTCGTAGAAGCTGTTGTCGAGACGGTGGTCGTCGACGTTGTAGCCGATCGAAAGCAGATTGCGGCTGCGGTAGAACAGGAACCCGTACTCCATCAGCGAGAACTGTCCGGCACGGTGTGCCAGCGCCTGCAGTTGCTCGATGCGTGCGCGCGCGTCCGCACCGGCCTCACCGGCAAGCCCGGCCAGCTCGCGCAGGCTTGGCACCGGCGCATCGACCGCTGCGCTGGCATCGGCTGGAATGCCGGCGAGCGCCGCATGCGCGGCGTGGCATTCGGCAGCGAACAAGGCCGGCCAGTGCAGCTCGCCTTCCTCAGGCGATGGCGGTGCTGGCCACTGCGCCTGCACTGCGTCGGCCAGGCCGACCAGCGCGTGCAGCCGGGCGAGCGCCTGCGTCGCGCCACGGGGAGGATCGGTGCGCGTGGCCGCCAGGCTTTGGCGAAGGGCATTGAGCGCATCGCCCAGCTGCGCATCGCCGGGGCGAAGGCGCTGCCGTTCCTCTTCCAGTACGCCAAGCGTATCGGACAGCCCATCGAACGTGTGCGGCGATAGCACCGGTGCGTCGATCAGGGCGAGCAGGCCCTGGCGCAAGGTCAACAGGTGGCCGGCAAGATTGCCGCTGTCCACGGTGGAGACGTAGCGCGGCGGCAACGGCGCCAGGGTTTCGGTGTCGTACCAGTTGAGGAAGTGGCCGCGGTGGCGCGGCAGCTGGTCCAGCGTGTCGAAGGTACGCGCCGTGCGTTCCGCCACCGCGCCGTGCTGGAGATAGCCGAAATCCCACGCCGACAGGTTGGCCAGCAGCGACAGGCCAATGTTGGTCGGCGAAGTGCGTCGCGCAACCACCAGCGCCGGATGCTCCTGGATGTTGTCCGGCGGCAACCAATGATCCTGTTCGCGTACCCAGGCCTGGAAGAACGACCAGGTGCGCCGCGCCAGCCGGCCAAGGAACGCCCGCTGTGCCTCGGAGAGTTCGGCCACGCTCGCCGCCGGCGTCCTGCCCAGCCAGGCCATCAACGCGGGCGCGAAGGTCCACGCCAGCAGCAGGGGCAGGGCGAGCGGCAGCGCCTGCGGACGGATGCTGGCCACGACGGCCGCCAGTGCGAGCGCCAGCAGCGAGGCCGGTCCCATCACCCGCCATTCGGCGCCGCGGTCGCCGCCGAGCCGACGCTCGACTTCGCTGGAGGGATTCCATTGCAGCAGATGGCGCTGCGTGATGGCCATGCGCCAGAGCGTGCGCAACACGGCGCCAGCGGACAGCATCGCTTCGTACGGCAGGCACGCCACCTGGGTGCAAGCGCGCAGCAACGACTGCAGCGTGCCGCGGCCGACCTTGATGTAATGCGCTTCCAGCGGCGTGTCCTCCGGCACGCTCAACAGGTCGCGCAGCATGCCTATCAGCGGCGGCGCGAACCACAGCGCCAGCACCCACGCGGTCCACGCAGCGGGGTTTTCGGCATACAGCCAACCGGCCGCCAACAGGACCAGGGAAGCGATCGGCACCAGGCTCCGGCGCAGGTTGTCCAGCAGCTTGCCGCGCGACAGCCAACTGAGCCGGTTGCGTTCCCATCCCGCGCCCGGGCGCGGTGTCCACGGCAACAGCCAGGGCAACAGCTGCCAGTCGCCGCGAATCCAGCGCGATCGGCGCTTGGCGTCGGCGACGTAGCGTTCGGGATAGTCCTCGTACAGGCGCACGTCGCTGACCAGGCCCGCGCGTGCATAGCAGCCTTCGAGCAGATCGTGGCTGAGGATGCGGTTTTCAGGCAGGCGGCCCTCGAGCGCATGCTCGAAGGCTTCCACGTCATAGATGCCCTTGCCGACGAACGAGCCTTCGTCGAACAGGTCCTGGTAAACGTCCGACACCATGCGCGTGTACGGATCGATGCCCGGCTCGCTGCCGAACAGCTTGGCAAAACGCGAGGTCCGGCGCCTGCCCAGGCTGGTGCCCACGCTGGGCTGCAGGATGCCGTAGCCCTCCACCACGCGTTGCAGCTGCGGATCGAAGCGCGGCCGGTTGAGCGGGTGCGCCAGGGTGGCGATGAAAGCACGGGCCGCATCGCGTGGAAGTTGCGTGTCCGCATCCAGGGTGATGACGTAGCGGACCCCGACCAGCGCATCAGCGTCACCGACGATGCGCATGAACGCGCTCGCATCGCCTTGGCGGAGCAGGGCGTTGAGCGCTGCCAGCTTGCCACGCTTGCGTTCGTGCCCCATCCACACCCCTTCGCCGGCATTCCATTGCCGGGGCCGGTGCAGCAGGTAGAAGCGATCACCGCGTTCGGCGCCGTAACGATGGTTCAACGCCTCGATCCGCGCCGCGGCGTGCGCCAGCAGCGTCTCATCCGTCGGCGTCCTGGCTTGAGCAGCATCGAGGAAATCGGTGAGCAGCACGAAGCGCAGCTGCGGATCGCGATTGGCCAGGAAGCGGACCTCCAGCGCTTCGACCAGGGCGTCGATGCCGTCGATGCTGGACAGCATCGACGGCACCGCGACCACGGTGGCGCAACTGGACGGGATGCCTTCACTGAAATCGAGCCTGGGCAGCGGCCGGGGCGCGACCAGCAACGTCGCGGCCCAGTTCACCAGGACGATGCCCAGCTCACTGAACACCAGCAACCCGAGTAGCGCAGCCAGCCAGACAGGCACCGCGCCATGGCCGCTTGCCAGCAGGCCGCCCGTCGCCAGCACCGCCACCAGGGTGATCGGCAGCAGGTAGAGCGGGAGCGGCACGCGATGGGCCAGTCGTCGCGCCTTGCGGTGGCGCGGCGCGGCCTCGGCCACGGCTGCCACGGTGGCCTGCAGGCCTTCGCCGACGAGCCAATAGCCCACGTGCGTGCGCGGCCCGCCGGGCGGGGTAGCGGCGCGTGCCAGGTCCAGTGCGAGGGTCGCCACGCGCTCCTCGGCGATGCGGCTGCCGCGTGCGATCTTCTCGACCACGTGGCGATAGGCATCCCGGGTGCCGAAATCCATCAGCGGATAGACCGCCATGGGGTCTTCGCGCAGCCGCTGCTCGACGACACTCATGTCTTCGACAAACGTGCGCCAATCCATGGTGGAGAGGAAGCGCAGGCTGCCAATGCTGTTGCTGATGGAGACCTGGTCGGCCGCCTGTTGCTGCCCCTCGGCGGCGACCAGGTCGTCAATGCGCTGCCCCGCCGCCGCTGCCCACTGCTCCAGCCATGCGATGGGCATGGCCCAAGCGCCGCCGCGCCCCTGCAGCGAGCGCGTCAGCTCGGCGATGAACGCGCCGGTCAAGGGCGGCGCGGAACGTGCCATGTCCGCCACGACCAGCACCACGTCGGTAGGCGTGTCGGAAGCGGCGCGGTTGAGGTTGTCACCCCACTGCGAGGCCAGGCGACGGTCATTGCCATCGCGCATCACGCGCGCCGCCATGCGCCGCAGGTTCTCCAGCAGGGCCAGGCGCAGCATGATCGGCACCGCCCACAGTTCGCCCAGGCTCAGCGGCGCGAGCGTCTGGTACGAGGCGATGAACCGGCCCAGCGTATCGGCGTCGATGCGGCCGTCGCCGTGCGCGATGGCCTGCATCGACAGCTCATACACCCGCGGCAACCCGGCCGAGGGGCCAGAGACAAGCGAAGGCAACTGCCGGCTGTAGCCGCGCGGCAGGTGGCGTCGCGCGGTCTGGATCTGTTCTTCGACCAGGTAATAGTTGTCCAGCAGCCACTCGCCGGCCGGTGTGACTGTGCGCTGCTCGCGCACCACGCTGCTGAGCAGCGTGTTGGCATCCTGCAGGACACGCTCGTTGGCTTGCAGTCTATCGAGCAGGCGCTCCGGGCCCGGCCGCATCCGCACGCGATGCTGCCGGGCGAGCGCGCGGCCGTACACCTCCATCTGCTCGACGCTGTACAGCTGGGCACGCAGCGGGCTTTCGGTGGCCTCGATGGCAGGGGCAGCGGCCTGGCGCTCACGCCAGCGCCAACGCACGCGACGCCGCAGGCGAAGCCAACGGCCAAAAAGACGACGAAGGTGAGGCATGGGGTCCCAATGCGGAGGCGGATCGCGTCACGCATGGTGGCATTGGCGGGGCAGTGGAGGCCGTGAAGGCCGCGCGCAGAGGGAGCCGCCGGCGCTCGATGCGTCTGATCTGGCCGGTCCGTAAAGCTGGTCTATCGCATCCGTGCGCTGACGGAGATCTGCAAAGGACTTCGATCGCTATTTGCCGCGCGGTAGACGGGGCCGATATAGACGCGCTCCAGTGATCTGATTCGCCGCTACGAGGGCCCGCTTCGGGACGATGATAAAATCTTCACTTGATTGGCTCGGGCGGTACGTACTTGCTTCTGGAAACCAGGTGAGAGAGGCATCGAATGTTGGAGACGGATCGCCTTATTCTGCGGCAGCCAATTGCAGCTGACCGTGCAGCCTGGGAGGCTTTTGCCTCGGATCCGGAAGTGATGCGTTTCATTGGTGGCCCGCAGGATGCCGCAGCGGCGTGGCGTAGTCTGTGCCTGTTCACTGGCGCATGGAGCATTCAGGGGTACAGCAACTTCTCGGTCATCGAGAAAGCGACTGGGCGTTGGGTAGGGCGCGCGGGTGCCTGGTCTCCGCCGGGTTGGCCGGGGCTCGAAATAGGCTGGGCTTTCAATCGCGATGTGTGGGGCAGGGGTTACGCTACGGAGGCGGCAGCCCGCTGCCTGACCTGGGCTTTTGAAGAACTTGGGTGGGCCGAGGCCGTCCACATCATTCACCCTGAGAACAATGCCTCTATCGCAGTTGCCGGAAGGATAGGGGCGACGCTTCGCGCATCGTCATCGACAGAGAAGAGCCTGATCTACGTAAGCACGAAGAAGAGCGCTGCCAGCAAGTCTTTGTTGAAAGCGTAGCTGATGCGCCCCAAGGTGGGCTTGTTCCCTGGGGCGCGGCCAGATTAGCTATCAGGGGCGAAATCCCGGCCGGCTCGGGCGGATGTCACGGCGGTGAGTTCCGGCGCCATGAGCCCGAAAGCAGATAGCGCGGAAACGTTACCCATTGTTCGAGGAAAATGCGCGACGCCGCGTTCCCGAATCCGGTGAAGGGCGCGGGCGCGTTCGGCTCAAGACGATGTCCGATCCCCTGTAAGGCCATCGCTGCAGCCATGGCAAGCACTCCGGCCACGGCCCACCATCCTCTCAAGGTGAGGAGAGCGTAGACCACTGCCACCGTTCCGAGCAGAAATGCCGGCACGGTGATGACGTGGATGACGAGATTGGCGCGCGAGGCGTGGGTGTGCCGATACCCCTGCCACTGCCAACGAATTAGTTGCCGGGGGCTCATGCGCACCTCACTTCGCGGGCAGGGCCATCTACCTTGTTGTCGTTATTGTCTTTCCAGGCGGTTATCGCAGTCGGTACGAGAAAGAGCATGGTCATCCTTGGGCATGTTGACGCCGTCAACTTAAGGCGCTATGTTTTCGATGTCAACATCGAGCAGCGAGACCATGAGCGTCCAACGGCCCAGCTATCACCACGGCAATCTGCGCGATGATCTGATCCAGGCAGCGCTGGAGCTGCTTCGGCGGGGCAGCGAGGACGACTTGACGCTGCGGGCTGTCGCGCGCGTGGTGGGGGTATCGCAAACGGCGCCCTACCGACACTTCAGCGACAAGAGCGCACTACTTGCCGCGGTCGCCGAAACCGGGTTCTCGAAACTGCAATCGCGGTGCGTGTCCGCCATGGCGAAGTCCAAGTCCCCCGAGCAGCGGCTTGCTCGACTCGGAACGGGCTATGTCACGTTCGCTTTGGAGGAGCCGGCCTTGTACCGACTGATGTTTGGCGCCCAACTCGGTCCGTTCAAGAGCGAGTATCCGGTGCTCGCTATGGGGGCCAAACAGGTTTATGACGTGCTGCGCACCGCGGTGGCGGCTTTGGTGCCAGACGCGGCACGCTCAGCGAACGAGGTCGAGACCGGTTGTATCGCGGCGTGGTCGTTGGTACATGGGCTGGCGTCGTTGCTGATTGACCGCAACGTCGAACCGTCACCCGCCCAGATAACGGCAATGGTTAGCCAGGTGACCTCGTTGTTTGCCAAAGGGCTGGCAAGCAGCTGGGCCGTCTAGCACGCAAGCAACGCCTTTACCTCAGTAAATGTTGAACCGGCTCATCGCACCATAGCTGGACTTCAATGTACTTCTCGAAATCGGCCAAGTGGTAGTCCTGGTAGTCTTGGTTCACGCCGTCCTGGGGAAGTCCGTAGCGTGAGACGATTTCCGGCAATTGCTCGAAACGGAATACCTTTTCGTGGTAGGGCCGGGCCGGAGTTTCTGGCAGACCGAATTCCGCGCCAATCCTCATCGACACGGCGCTGTCCGGATAAGTGAAGCTCACTAGATCCATTGGCAGTTGGTCCAGTGGAATCGTGACGCTTCGGGCATCGGGATAGACGCCTTCAAACCACTTCGACGAGCCAAGCACGAAGTAGTGCGGCGCAAGGCGCGCAGGACGGCCGCCACTTCCGACGTAAAGCGCCCGGAGCTTGGCTTCAACGCGCCGCCTGTAAGCCATGTAGATGGGACCATAAACCCGCTTGTGCCGAGGGTCGGCCCGGCTACGCCGGACCAAGCGCCTGATCACCTGGAATGCCTCGTCATCGCTCAGGTCGCTGAGATTCTGAAATGGCCGATCTTCAGCCGGGTGATAGTGGGTTACGTAGGAAGGGATATCGATCAAACATCACCTCAGTGCATTGGCTGGACGGTCGGCGATTCCGACTTCGCCTGGAACCGCGCCATAGCGAGTTGGAGCGGCGTGATGGATGGAAGCGAATAATACAGATGCCTGGCCGCCGAGGCGCTTGCACTGCGCGCGCATTGGGAGCGGCAAGGCAGTCAGAGCGAGTTGCGACAACGCAACTGCAGCGTCTGATTGAAAAGCAGCGGCAAACGGGTATGTTGGTACCGCAACGGGATCTTGCGCTCGCTAGGGGCGCCGAGTTGGAAGTGGGCAAGTGCCGTAGTGCCTGCGAGCCGCAGCAGACCGCTTAGGGCGGAAGTGCGCGATTAGGGAGATTCATCGGGGGTAGGCTGGGCCTAAAGTCTTGATGGGGAAGTGGTGAAGCTCCGGTTGATATACAGGCAAATGCGGGTCTCGGCCCGATGGGTGTGGATATCGAGTTCGATCCTGCTTCCGGCATTGAGGTCACTGTTACCGCTGCGCCGGCGCTAGCGGAGTAATCAATGACGATACGTTTATTAGAGAATGACTATGGAACTGCCCGCAGGAATTCGTGGTGGACTTGGAGTGCTGTCCGTCTTAACAATCGTCAACGTGCTAATTGCCCATAGGACAATGTTGCGTCTGCAGCGACAATCTCCGGATGTGATGCAGCGAGCCGGAATTTTGAGAGTTGACTGGTGGTGGCGCTGCCTGCTTGGAATGTTCCGCTTGGCATTTCTTGACGCTGGCAAGAGCCTGGATAATTCCGGAAGATGGGTATTTCGCGGCATCGTTTTTTCGTACGCCTGGCTTTCTATATTATCGCTCCTCATACTTGCCGGAAGGATTGCGTAGGATGGCAATCCGTCCCTCGAATTAGTTTACTCAAAAACGAGTGTCTCAACGGGGTTGGTTGACCCGGGCGCGGGACGCTCAGGAGCGCGGGCGAGCGCGGCGGGCATAGGAGTGGCCACCATGGCAGTGGGCATGTATAACCTCGGCGTATTTGGTAGCGGCCTGGTATACGCTGCGCCCTCTGATCCAGGGTGCCACTAGAGTCTAGGAGGCGCATATGACTGAGGTGTTCTGGCTATTACTGATTGCCAGTGGAATCATTGGTGTGACTTCATTTGGAGCTTACTCGCGCAACCAATTACGTAACAATCGCGAGGTGGAGAGCGTCGGGAACATTCACCGTACCGTGTCTGGCATGGTAACTCTCGAGGTGTTTCAGGATGTTATGGTTGTCTTGGGTGAGTTCTTTTCGATAGATCCGGGCCTTATCCGCCCAAGTGATTCGCTTCAGAAGATCATTGATTGTGATTCGTGGCGCCTGGATGCGGGAGTGGAAAAATTGAACGAATGGCTTCTTGCTAATGGCGTAGATGCCGCGAACTTCCAGCCCAAAACGGTTCTTGAGTTGTGCGTCGCGGTGGAGCGCGCGCGAGAAAGTTCCCGAGGATAATTGCTTTGGCGACGAGATCCAGGAGGGCTGCTACGGTCATCTGCTGATCGCTGAAGCCGTGATGATCTGTGTCTAGTTGCTTGTGCGGTGCTGCAGCGCGGCCACTCTGGGATCAATTGATTAGAGATGTTTATCTGGGGTAGGGCATGGCAGCTCCCGACCCAAAGCGGACATCCTGCCAATGTCCGCCTCTTGTGCCCAAAAGCCTGCTCGGTTCGGCGACTCAGATGTCTGCGGCGGCAGACCACAGGCACTTGGTGCTTGAGCCGGAGAGGGGATGGGATTGTGGCGCTCGGTTCACCCCATGAGGGTCGCTCCAAGGGTCGTGAAACGAGGGCAGCGCACCCCGAATACGCCAAGCGTGGGTACGGCTGCATGTCCGCTTGTTAGCCGGACCCAGTCGCCCTAAGATCGAGCTGTATCCCACCATATGGTGCGCTGTGCATACGTCGCATAACCGGACTAAGGGTCCGGCTATTAGGTAGTTTGGCCCATCGGAGAGTTCATGAGCAACCTGTCTGGACCAGAAGACACATACAAGTTGCTCGTCGAGCAATCTCAAGACAACTGGCTCTATGGTCTTGTGGCGTTCGCAGTTCTCGAAGAACAACGCATTGAGTGGATGCGTCACATCGAGTCGAAGAGCGGTGCACTCCCTACCGATCAGCAAATCCGTGACTGGTATCAGCAACAGCCTAGTTCGGTCCTTTTGCGGGCGCGCGGCACGGCAGAAAATGCGCTCAAGGTCTACGCAGAGGAAATAGCGACAACGATCGAAGAGGACTATAAGAAGGAGATACTTGAGAGCACGGTCGTGTCTGAGATTAGGTCGAACAACAGGTTCTGGCCGCAATTCGGCGCAAATGTAGCTTCTGGCCTCGTGAGCACCTTTATCTTCTCGCTGTTGCTAGTGCTACTAGCACTAATCGTATTTCGAGACCCCTCACCAGTCGCAATGATCAAGCAAGCACAGGAGGCCCAAAATGGCAAATGAAAAGACATCGCGGCGCGCGGCATCGGCCGCCTCCAAAGTCTTGAGTGACAGTTCGACCAGCAAGAAGTCTAAATCCGCCGCGGGATCTGCATTGTCCCAGTTCAAGTCGAACAAGGTGACGTCCGGGAATGCCGCCTCCGCTGCATCCAAAACTTTGAGAGATTCTTCGACCAGTAAGTCTTCTAAGACCGCTGCCGGATCCGCATTGACTCAACGCAGTTCAAAGAAGCGGTAGTGGGCGCTAACAATTCATTCAAGCCAACGCCGCTTCCAGGCGCGGCTTAATTCAGGCGTCGGCCGATATCCGTTTCGGGCGGGAAGCTGACATCGAACAGGGCACGGGATCAGGAAGATTTATCGAGGGTAGGGCGCGACCTAAGACCCGAAGCGGACATCCGCCATCATCCTCGGCCACCAATATCGCTCGGGTGACCTGGGTCTCCCCGCAGACCAGAAGTCTGTTCGCCGAGCAATAGCCCAGGACAACCTCATTGCCCGCCTCGAGCCGGCCCGTCTTGTTCAAGGCGGGTCGGCGTCGTACTTTTAGGCGACAAAGGGAGGGGCAATGAGGGCTGGAAGAATGCTGCTGCGCCTGGTCGTGGGCTGGTATTCCACTGCGCAGGCGCAGGAGGCGCCGCCAGAGCATCCGATCAATCGCGCGTTGTCAGCCTGTCTGGACAAGGACTACACGACCGTCGGGATGATCGACGGTGCCAATACCGCTTACGACAATTGGGACGGTGAGCTCAGCAAGCAGTATCGAGCGCTCCTGGTCAAGCTGTCGCCTGCAGGCGCGGCGAAGCTCAAAGACTCGCAGCGCAAGTGGTTGGCATTCCGCGTTACGGAGTTTGCCTTAATCGACAGCATCTACGCCAAGCTGGAGGGATCCGTGTGGCTTCCCACCATCGTGATGGACAAGTCGATAATCACCGAAGAGCGGACGTTGCGGCTGCAATTCCGTAACGCCATGGCCGATGAGCGCAGTTGAAATCTATAAACCAGGGACGGACCAATGAACAATCAAGTCGGAGATGACGAGAAAGAAGGGCGAGGAGTGCCAGAGAACGAAGCCGCAGATCCGGGAATTCTTAAAACCACCATATCGGCACAACAATTGGCCTCCTTCGACTGGAGCAAGAGCTCGCTAATGTTGATGGGGTCCACAGTCGATGGGGACATGTCACGCGTCTGCGACAACGTGCAGAAGAACTGAGCGCCGACGAACAACCTCGGGCGGCGGTTCTTCGTTTGCTGTCTGCGGTCGTATCGATGCACATGATCGTGGGCACCGTGACGCCGTTCGTTCCGGCCCTACAGATGAGCAACGGCCGATCTGCAGGCCTTGGCCGAGGCAAGGCGCGTGCCACACGCGCCAGCCAGGCCAACACCGAACATAATATACATTATGCGAACTACGGGATGGCGGCGGTCCTGATGTGATTTTCAGAAGAAGTTGTCCATCCTTTCATTAGTTAAGTGTCCATACGCTTGGGTATGCCCCCTATGCCATGCAGGTCATCTGCCCGCGCCATCGTGTGTCGGGGCTCCGGCACCCTAACCACCTGATTGCTAGACTTGTCCCCTAGATGCAGCGAGCCAGGTTCCATGACCGTGTTTGTAAGACACGCTGAAAGCGAAGCCAACACGGGGATGGCTTCTCAAGATCCTGCGCTCATTCCCTTAACAGCCAAGGGGCACGCTCAAGCCGCAATACTGGCGAGCAGCTGGCCACTACAGCGGCCTGTCAGGCTAATCGTCTCACCCTTCATTCGAGCAAAGCAGACAGCAGCACCCCTTGCGTCGCGCTTCGGGATGACGCTCGAAACGATGGAGATATGGGAGTTCACATATCTGTCGCCAGAAAGGTGCGCGGGGACAACAGCAGCCGTAAGGCGACCCTGGGTCCAAGACTACTGGGAGAGATCCGATCCACACCATGTGGATGGCCTAGGCGCAGAATCATTCGCCAACTTCATGCAACGCGCTGCAAATGCACGGAGATCTTTTCTTTCAACAGCGGCCGGGATTGGCTGTGTCGCCGTATGCCACGGCCAGTTCATCCAAGCCCTGAGGTGGCTTAAGATGTATCCCGATAGAGAAATTGATCGTGACGCGATGCGCGATTTTCGTCAGCTCGACCTAGACCAGCCCGTGCCGCACTGTGTTCCTATTTTCCTCTAGGTGTTGGCGGCTTGGGATGCTTCCTTCGCGCTGTTTGGCCAAGGTTTGGCTTAGCATTCTTGCGATTCTTTGCACGATCGCTCATAGCCAGTCTGAGGCCGTCATACAGCTCGTGCAGCTTTGCGAGCTGCATCTCGAGCGCCTCAGCGCGAGCACGCTGACTTGCGGCTTCCCGAGCTGCCTCTTTGGCCTCAGAATTCGATTGATCGGCACTATCACGTAAACACTTCTGGACCTCAGCTCCATTCTTGACGGCAGCGTCCAGTTGCCGACGCAGCACTTTGGCCTCCTGGCGCGCGAGGTCAACCTCCCCCAGCGCACGGTCCTCGACCGCACGGATATGTCGCCCCAGTGCGTCGCGCTCGGATTGAGCGGCCTCTTGCAGGGCCTGCATGCGCAGTTCCGTGGATTGTCGCAAGGCTTCCGCTGCATCTGCTCGCGTCAACGTAGCATCGCGTTGTTGGGAGACTTCTTCCAGCCTTCCTTCCAGCTGGCTCACCAGCCGCTGCAGCTCTGCCATTCTTGCGGTAGCAGTTCGTTCGGACTGAACTGCCGCCTCAGCGCGTTCGCGCAGCGCGACCGCCTCATCCGAAAACGAAGCCCGCGCTTTGTTCAGCTCGTCGCTCTGGCTCAACAGAAGGGCATGTTCCCCAGCCAAGCCCTCGATGGCGATCGCGCGCCCTGCCTCCAGCGCCATGCCCCACCACTCCCCTGCCAGGGCAGCTACTGCTTCTGGCACTTCGGAATCGGCAAAAGTCTGCCGCTTGCTTTGCAGCCTACTCCCGAGCGCCCGCCACCAAGTCTCCAGCCAACGCGTGACCGTGTTCGGCGAGCCGGTGCCCAAGTGCGCGCGGATGCGCTCAACGGTTGGTCGCTCGCCCGCGGCGACCAGCTCGTCGGCGGCGGTGTGGACGTCGATTTCCGTGATGCCGCGGGCCATGAAAGGTCTCCTGTGTGGCCGCCCTGCCCCATTGCGTACGTACTCGTGATAAGTGATGATTATCGTGGCTATACACCATTTATCGTAGTAAATGATACATACTATGAAAAATATTCCCGCGATTCCTGCCCTCGCGCAACCGGCGGCCAGCTTGGCCCTGCCCGCTCAGCTGGCGCAACAAGCCGCCGACGCGGTGCGCGAACTGCTCGCGGAGGCGGCCGCCGAGAACACTACCCGCAGCTACACCAGCGCGCTGCGCTATTGGGCTGGCTGGCACGCAGCGCGCTACGGGATTGAACTGACCCTGCCGGTGCCCGAGGCGTCCGTGCTGCAGTTCGTGGTCGACCATGTGGCTCGGCGCAGCGCCGACGGCGAGTTGGCCTGGGAACTGCCACCGGCCGTCGATCAAGCGCTCGTAGCTGCGGGCTTCAAAGCCAAGCCTGGGCCTTGGGCGTTGAGCACGGTCCGACACCGGGTTGCGGTACTGTCCACGGCGCACCGTCTCAAGCAGCAGCCCAATCCCTGCGAGCAGCCGGCCATCCGCACCGTTCTCAGCCGCGCCGCGCGGGCGGCGGTCAAACGCGGCGAGCGTCCGCGCAAGAAGACGGCGATCACCCTGCCCGAGCTGGAGGCCATGCTGGCCACCTGTGACGACAGCCTGGAAGGGATTCGCGACCGTGCCCTGCTCTGCTTTGGGTTTGCCAGCGGTGGGCGGCGGCGCAGCGAGATCGCCGCGGCCGACCTGCGCGACCTGCGCCGGATCGGTGAGGCGGCCTACATCTACCGCCTGGAGCACAGCAAGACCCAGCAGGCGGGTGCTACAGCGTCCTCGACCCCAGACAAGCCGGTGCTCGATAGGGCCGCCCTCGCACTAGAGGATTGGTTGGAGGCGTCCGGGATCACCGAGGGGGCGATCTTCCGGCGGCTCTGGAAGCAGCGCATTGGCCCTACCCTCTCCCCTGCCGCTGTCGGCGAGATCGTGCAGCGGCGGGCGCGCATGGCGGGCTTAGAGGGGGATTTTGGCGGGCACAGCCTGCGGTCGGGGTTCGTGACCGAGGCCAGCCGCCAAGGTGTGGCACTGCCGGCGATCATGCAGCTGACCGAGCACCGGTCGGTGTCGAGCGTGGTCGGGTATTTTCAGACGGGCGGAGCCGCGGCTAATCCTGCTGCTCGCTTGCTGGAGGATTAACTGCCCTGAGCGGACTATGGGCGCGGGAGCTTTATCACCGAAGGCGGCCGGCGAGGCGTTGCCCTCCCGCCTTGATGGCGCCCACCGAGCACCGCTGGGTGGCGCAGGCGATCGGCTACTTCCAGGCCGGCGAGATTACTCACAACCCCGCGGCCCGCTTGCTCGACGACGGCCCGGGCCCCGCTCGCTAGACTGCAGTGGTTTGCGTCGAGGAGCGTATTGCATGGAGGCCAGACACAAATCCGCGGGGGTGACCGACACCGAGCGCATGCTCGCGGACTTCTGCGAGCGCTCCTTCCTGAAGTTGTGGACCTACCCGAACCCGCACAAGGACGACGGCAAGGAGCTGTGCGACGTCCTGGCGGTTTTTGGTGACCACATCTTCGTCTTCTTCGATCGCGAGAAGGCCTATGCAGAGACCCCGGACGCCGATCCCCTGATCGCCTGGGACCGCTGGAAGCGACGCGCGATCGATCGCCAGATCATCACCGCCCACGGTGCTGAACGCTATCTGCGCAGCGGCCGCCCCATCTACCTCGATGCCAAGCAGACCGTGCCGTTCCCGTTGTCGGTCAACCCGGCGGCCACCGTCCACAAGATCGTGGTGGCGCACGGCGCCAAGGACGCGTGCGCGCGCAGCTCCGAGCAGAACATCTACGGCAGCTTGGCCATCACCTACTGCGATCTGGACAAGGGCTGCGCACCCCGCCCCTTCCACGTTGACCTGGACCGGCAGGATCCGGTGCACCTGTTCGACAGCCACAACCTCCCGATCGTCCTGGGCGAGCTCGATACGATCAGCGATTTCTCGCGCTACCTCGACGAGAAGGTGCGTGCAATCCGACGCTTCGACGTACTGGCGTACTGCGGCGAAGAGGACCTGCTCGGGCACTACCTGCTCAACTTCGACCAGGCGACGAATGTGCACAGGATCGGCTCCGACGAGCCGGTCACCGGGGTGATGATCGGCGAAGGTGAATGGCACGGCTTCGTGAACTCGGCCCTGTACCAGAACACCAAGCGCGAAGACGAGGTCTCCTACTTCTGGGACGAGCTGATCCAGCGCACCTGCCAGAACCTGCTGGACGGCACCCTAGGCGGCAACGCCGACCTGCTTCGCGGCCAGAGCGCCATCGTCGAGATGGTGAAGGAACCGCGGTTCGTGCGGCGCGCCCTGTCGAGCAAGATTCGCGAGAACGTCATCAACTTCCCCGACACCGGCGGGTTGACGCGTCACGTGTCCCTGATGCCGTCGTTCTATCCGGAGGTCGGCTACGTCTTCTTCCAGTTGCGCGTGCCCGAGGCGATCCGCGCGCAGCCCGACTATCTCGACAAGCGACGCACGTTGCTCGAGATCGCGTGCGGCGCGGCGCGCAACAAGTTCCCGCACCTGCAGAAGGTGATCGGGATCGGCATGGACGCGCCGATGTTCGCCGGGGACACCAACTCCGAGGACTTTATTCTCATGCCCGGCGAGCCATGGCCGGACGACGTCCGCGATCACTACCAGGCGCTCAACCGGGACTGGCGGTTCTTTGATACCGAACAACTGCGACGCTACGAGCAGACGGTCACCCAGTTCGTGCCGCCGCCGCGCGGCGTCGAGAACAAGGTCGGTCGCAACGCGCCGTGCCCGTGCGGCTCTGGCAAGAAATACAAGAAATGCCACGGCGCGTAGTCCCGGCACCGCCGGCGCCACGGCCCGGTATCCTTCCGGCATGCATCCGATTTCCCTAGCCCGGTTCAATGCCTTGGCGGCGTGGTGCCGCTTCGGGCCGACAATGTGGATCCTGGACGAGGTGGCCTGGTTCGAATCGTCCGACGGGCACCTGCTCGGGCTGGTTGTGCGCGACCGCACCGACGGCGACTTCCTCGGGATCTACCTGGCCAAGGATCGCGTCGAGCGGTTCCGCCAGATCAGCCAGACCGACGCCTTCTTCGATACCGCCGAGGCCGCTGCCGCCGCACTCGTGGCCGGAGCCCCGGGGTTATTGGCCCGCCTCGAGGCCGAACGTCGGCAAGGAAATGAGGGGCCTGCACCGGTCGACTTCTTCCGGCTCGAGGTGCCGCGCGAGCTCCTGCATCCGAGTTTTGCCACGCTACTGGACAGCGAAGGGTTCAGCCCGGCGCGAGCGATTGTCGGCGCGATGATGCGGTGGTACGACGATGTCGACGGCAACTTCATCGAACAGTTTCAAACTGGCGGCTTCGATGCGCGTCTGCTCGAGCTCTATGCGTACGCCCTGCTGGTCGAGAACAGCTTTTCGCTGTCACGTGAGCACGCCGCGCCCGACTTCTTGGCGGAGGACATCCTCGGGACGATTGCCGTGGAAGTCACCACGGTCAATCCGACCCAGGATCGCCAGGGCAATCCGCAGCCGCCTCCCGAGATCAACACGTCGGAGGAGCGTCGTGCCTACCTCAAGCACTACATCCCGATCAAATTCGCCGCCGCGCTGACCAGGAAACTCGGCAAGGCGTACTGGGCCCTGCCGCATGTCGCCGGCAAGCCACTGGTATTCGCCATCCAGGATTTCCACGCGGCGGGCTCGATGACCTTCGCGCGCAGCGGGCTGATCAATTACTTGTACGGCTATGAGCACGACGCGCACCACGACGCGGACGGCAAGCTCGTGGTAGTGGCAACCAGGGTGGCGGAGCATCGCTGGGGCCAGCGGACGGTGACCTCCGGCTTCTTCGATCTGCCCGGCGCCGAGCACGTCAGCGCCGTGATCTTCAACAGCAGCGCCACCCTGCCGAAGTTCAACCGGATCGGCTACGTGGCGGGCTTCGGCTCCCGGCGTGTCCGCATGATCCGCCACGGCACCGTCTGGAACCCGGACCCCGACGCCGCCGAGCCGATCGCCTTCGCGGTTAGCGTCGACGATCCGGACTACGCCGAATCGTGGACGGAAGGTCTGGACGTCTTTCACAACCCACGTGCGGCAATTCCGCTCAACCCGGAGCACTTTCCGGCAGCCGTGCATCACTACTTGCAGCCGGACGGCAATCTCAACTCGATCCAGGCCGGCGACTTCGCGCAGCCGTTGGCCTCCTGGACGCGGATATTCATTGCTGAGGAAGCCGCTGACCCGGCGCCGTAGCCGCGCCGGCGACGCCCGCCCAATCGCCTGCTGGGCGAGCCGCTGCGTCGCTCCCGACGCGCCTCGGTGCGAGTGCTGCCCGGCTCACCGGACGCCGACGCTGCGGCCCCTTGCACTGTTGCACGTTATTGTGCAACACTATGCAACACGTGCAACAGCGGGGCGATCATGACAGCACCATCTTCCGAGGCCGAGTGGTTGGCACTAGTACGGGAGGGCTGCGCGGGCAACGCCCCGGCCTTCCAGCTGCGCCTGAGCCGATTGATCGCACGCCTGCGCCGAGAGAAGTCCGCCTTGGCCCCGCTGCTGGCCAAGGCGCTGACCGAAGCGAACAGTTCTCGTCTCACGCTCGCCCGCGACGCCGCCGCGCACCAGGCCCTGGTCAGCCCGGTCGATCTGGACAGCAACCTGGCCCTGTCCACGGTGCAGTTTCCCGCCTTCGTCGAACACGCGCCGGTCTGGCCACCCGCGGTGGAAGAGTCGCTCGACGGCCTCGTGCGCGAATGGCAGAACGCCGATCGCCTGCGCGAGGCGGGATTGTCGCCCTCGCGTACGGTGCTGCTTTCCGGTCCCCCGGGGGTCGGCAAGACCTTGGCCGCAACGTACGTGGCCGAGCAACTGCACTTCCCGCTGATCACGCTCAACCTGGCCGCAGCCGTCAACAGTCTGCTGGGTAAGACCGGCGCCAACCTCACGCGCGTGCTCGCCCATGCCAAGGCACAGCCGTGCGTGCTCTTGCTCGACGAGTTCGATGCCTTGGCCAAGCGGCGCGACGACGGCCAAGACGTGGGCGAGCTCAAGCGCGTGGTCAACGTGCTGCTGCAAGCCATCGATGAATGGCCGGGAACCTCGTTGCTGGTGGCCGCGACCAATCACGAAGAGCTGCTCGATCGCGCCGTATTTCGTCGCTTCGACCTGTGGCTGCGCTTCCCCGACAGCACGGCGCGCCAGGTCGAGACTTTGCTCGCCAAGCTGGGAGCCGGTCACGCGGTCGCGCGGCAGATGGCGCCCGCCCTGGCCGGCAAGCCGCTCTCGGACGCCAGTCGTCTGGTCATGCGGGCGCGGCGCGAAATCGCGCTGGGCGGCGGCGAACTCGACGAGGTGCTGATGCGTCTGGCCCTGCCGAGTGCGACCGATCCGGCCGAGCGCGAGCGTTTGCTGCAGGTCATGCGTTTGCATGCCGACGGCCTGTCGATGCGCGCCATCGCCAAGCAGGTCGGGGTGAGTGCTGCCACCGTCTCGCGCTGGTTGAACAAGTAGGAGCGCACGCATGGCCCCCACCCCGCGCAACACGCTGATCGTCAACGGCCAGGCCCTCATCGGCGACCTGGCGTGGCCAACGGGCGGGGGCCCGAAGTGGCACCCGTACAACATCGGGCAGACGCGCGAAGCCCTGCACCCCCAGCTCACGGCCGTGGCCCGTGCGGCACGCGCGGTCCCGCGCGCGTACGCGCCACGCGGCGAGATCACCGCGCGGCTGACGCTGCATCCGACCTTCCTGGCCAAGTCCCACTTCCCCGCCCACATCCTGCGCGACGCGGGCTTGACCGTGTTGGGCTCGCGCGCCACGCAGGTCACGCCCCGCGTCAGCCAGGGCGACAAGCAGGGCCCGCAGGACACCGCCGAGATCCTGGTGGCGGGCACGCCTGAGGGATTCGAAGCGATGGATCGCCAGCTCGGCGATCCGGCCATCGCCAAGGGCCGGCAGGAAGAATTCACCCACATCGAATCTGTCCTGGCCTACGCCGGCGAGAGCAAGTTGCGTCTGGACCCGGAAACCCCCTGGCCGAATTTCGTGCACGTCACCTTGCACGCCGGTGAGCACGACGCCGACATCCTGACCGCATTCCAGACCCTCGCCTTGCAGCTGGGCGGTGAGATCAGTACGCGCGGGTTTCGCTTCGTGCCGGGCTTGGCCTTCGTCGCGGTCCAGCTGCCGGCCGCCCGCGTACCCGAACTGGCACGCTTCGAGCGGATCCGCCTGGTGCGATCGATGCCGCGCCTGCGCGAAGAACTTGATCTCACCGCGGCCCTGACGCGCAAGTTTCCGACCCTGGTGCTGCCGGCTTCGCGGCTGACGGCTCCGGGCCCGCGCGTGGCCGTGTTCGACGGCGGCACGCAGAACGCCTTCGGCGCCCACGTGGTCGAACTGGCCGCGTCCAGCTTGCCGCCGGCGACCGTCGCGGACCTGGCGCACGGGGTCAACGTCACCTCCGCCCTGTTGTTCGGCCCCGTCGATCCGGCGCACACCGCGCTGTCCGCACCGCCGTGGATGGTCGAGCACCACCGCGTGTTGCCGACCAATGACAGCCCCGAGCAAGCCCTCGATGTACTCGATCGCATCGTCACTGCCTTGCGCATTGCGCGCACGGCCGAGCGCCCGTACCGCTTCGCCAACATCAGCCTGGGGCCGGTGGCGACCTTTTTCGATGACGACATCCACGAGTGGACCTCGCGGCTGGACACCGAACTGGCGGACGGACGCACGCTGTGCACGGCGGCGGTGGGCAACAACGGCGCGCTGGACGGCGAGCTCGGTCGCATCCAGCCGCCCGGCGATGCCGTGAATCTGTTCGCGATCGGCGCGGCGGATACGCGCCTCACCAAGTGGAACCGCGCCCCGTACAGTGCCACCGGGCCGGGCCGCAGCCCCGGGTTCGTGAAGCCGGATGTGCTCGCCTTCGGCGGTTCCTCCGTCGAGCCCATGCCCGTGTACAGCCCGCTGGCGGGCGGCGTAGTTGCGGTGGGTGGCACCAGCTTCGCCAGCCCCTTGGCCTTGCGCACGGCGCTCGGCGTAGACGTGCTGAGCCAATCGCGCTTCGATCCGATCACGTTGCAGGCTCTGCTGATCAATGCCGCCGAATACCGGCGCGGCCACAAGCGCACCGACGTGGGCTGGGGCCGCATTCCGCTGGACCCGGACGCCATCGTGCACACCCCGCTCGATGTCGTGCGCGTGGTCTATCAGGGCATCACCCACCCCGGCTATCCGCAGAAGGCGGTGATCCCGGTGCCGCGCGGGCTCCCGGCCGGCACCCGGGTGCGCATCGGTGCGACGTTCTGCTATCGCGCGCCGGTCGATTCTGCCCACGCGATCAACTACACCCGGGCGGGGTTGTGGGTGCGCTGCTACAAGGCGCCGGGCCAGAGCCTGCCCCTGTTCGGCAGCGGTATGTACAAGTCCGAAGAGGAACTGCGCCGGGACGCGATGCGGTGGGACACGGTGCTGAACAACGCGTGCACTGTCGACGCGGCCGAGCTCGACGCGCCCTATTTCCATATCAACTACCAGGTGCGCGACGAGAGCGAGGCGGTGCGCTGGGAAGACGCGGTGCCGATGCCCTACGCCCTGATCGTCACGCTGCAGGCGCCGGGCGTGGCCGATCTGATGACGCGCGTCCAGGCGGAATTCCCGGTCCTGCAGACTCTGCCGGTCGAGGTCCAGGTGCCGGTGGACGGCCGACGCTAGGCCCACACACGCCGCGGGCCTCAGGGGCAGCCCGCCGCGACCCTTTCGCCCCGACGGAGAAGCCGCATGGCCAAGAAGCACGAGTCCTCGGGTCCGAAGGTGACGCGCACGGCGTCCTCGGTGTTGCGCGACAGTGGCGCCAGCAAGACCGCCAAGAGCCTGGCGGGCAGCACCCTCGCCCAGGCCGGCACCCGCAAGGTCTCCTCGGCGACCACGGCCCGCATCGCGGCCAAGGCGCTCAATGACGGGCGCACCAGCGCCGGGACCAAGGCTTTGGCCGGCAGCGTGCTCACGCAGCGGCCCGGCAAGCGCAAGTAATCGGAGCCCACCGCGGGGTGGGGGGGCGCGCCTTGCCCCCACCCTGCCCCCGGGCGCCTGCCGGCATCTGGGGCGCCAAAACCGGCGAGCCCGGAGCCATTTCCGATTTCCGCGAGGGGCTGCGACTTGCCTTAGAGGGACGCTCGCCACGGTGGCGGAGAGGGTCCCACGACCATGGAACGAGAGATGGACGCACCCGAACCCGACGATCTAGAAAATTTGGCAGAACCGGACCTCGTCGAACGCCTGCGCTGCGTCGACTGGAACGACCCGCAGTTCGTCAGCGAAGAGCGGCTCGTACAGCTGTTCTTGGCGGCGCGGACCGCAGGCCACACCGCCCGGGTCGGCCTGTGCAGCAGCGAACTGTCCCGGCGCCTACTCAGGCGCGCCCTGGCCTTCGCCAAGAAAAACACGCTGGTTCCGCAACACTTCTCCGACTACGACGAAGCCGCCCACGACCTGGCCGGATACGTGTGGGAACGCCTGCTCAGCGGCACGAATGCCGAGTTTGCCGCGCGTCGGTTCGGTGTGTTCTTCGAGAACAAGTCGATTTCGTTCTTGCGCGCCTTGCTGGCCCAGTGCCGCCAGAGGATGGACAGCCTCGAGGAATGGCACCAGGCCGGGCACGACGATGCGGAGGTCGACGACGAGATGGTGTCGCTGGGCGAAGACGACGACGGCGAGGATGCTGACGCCACCTTACGCGACGACGCGACGCCGGACCGGGTGCTGGGCCACGCGCTGCAGTTCCACCAGGTACACGCGCGGCTGCAGGTCCTGCTCACCCGTAACGAATATTCGGTCTTCGTGATGCTCTGGCGCGAGGAGATGAAGGTCAAGGACATCGCCGCTGCGCTGGGTGTCACCCCGCGCATGGTCAACAACCACAAGCGCAGCATCGAAGCCAAGATGAAGAAGGAGTTCAATGTATGACTTCGCCCAACCGTAGGCCCTCGCTCGAGGACGTTTTGGATGCGCTGTTCCTGCGAGACGACGCGCCGACGCCCGAGACGATCGTCCAGGCGTGCCAGACGCATGCGGAGTTTCGCGAGGAGATCCTGGAGTTCGCGGCACTGCAGGCGGCGCAAGCCGCCCTGCCCGAGGTGGCCGAGTCCGAGCTGGAGGTTTCTGACGCATCCGTGATGCGCCTGCAAAGCGACGTACTCAATTTGCTGTACGGCGCGCCGCGCGCCCGCGAAACGGACGCCGTCCGCGAGGCGCTGCGTTCGTTGGCCGGACAGCGTCTCAAGGCGGCGGCCCAGGCGATCGACCTGGGTTCGACGGTGCTTCTGCAAAAGATCCTGACGCAGGCGATCATCGATACGCCGCGGGTCGTGCTCGAGCGTCTGGCGCAGTTCTTGAAGGTCGGTGTGGACGGGCTCGTGGAAGCCTTGGGTCCCCAGTTGGCCTTGCACCGCAGTTACAAGGCCGCGGACAAGCCGACCATGGTCAGGCAAGAATCCTGGGAGCAGGCCGTGGCCGCCCTCGCCGTCGATGATGCCGAGAAAGCGCGGCTACGCGCAATGCAGGACCGGAGCGATCGCGCGTGACGCCATTTCGGCGGGCGCGATTGGCGGCGCAGCAACTGCGCCAGCGGTACTGTCCGGAGGCCGGCGCCGGCGGGCTTCGGTCGATCGAGCTGATTGATCGCATCGCCGCCGCCGACGCCGAAGACTTCGACATCTCGCTGACGCGTCCCGACGACACCGCGTTATGCGGCGCCGATGCCGTGCTCGTGCGGTCCTTTCGCCAGATCCTGGTTCGCGACGATGTGGACCCGCCCGACCGGGCGTTCCTGGTGGCGCACGAGTTCGGGCACTGGATCTTGCACCCGGAGGAGCAGGAGGGTTGCCGGCAGGTCATCGCCAGCACCCTTAATCCTGCCGATGACGACACCCTCGGTGCCAAACGCGTGGAAGCGTACGGCGCCCGAGAGCGAGCCGAGTTGCAGGCCAACGTGTTCGCGCGTGAGTTGCTGCTGCCGCGCCCGCTGGCCCGTGCGCTGTACTTGGCCGGCCACACCGCATCCCGGATCGCCGCCGACCTGGCGTTGCCGCTCGAACTGGTCAGGCAACAGTTGCTCGATGCCCTATTGCTCCCCGAGGACGGGCTCACGGACGATGCGCCGGAGCCGGCCTTGACCCCGACCGACGAACAGCGCGATGCCGCACGATCGTCGGCGCGCACCTCGCTCGTGGTCGCCGGCCCGGGCACCGGCAAGACGGCCACCTTGCTCATGCGCATCGAGCACCTGCTCGCGAACGGCGCCAAGCCCGCCGAGCTGTTGGTGCTGACCTTTTCCAACCGCGCAGCGCGCGAACTGGTCGATCGCCTCGCGGCCACGGGTGTCCCCGACGCGCACGAGATGTGGGTGGGCACTTTCCATGCCTTCGGTCTCGAGTTCTTGCGCAAGAACCACGAGCGCTTCGGCTTGCGGCCGGGGTTCGGCGTGGCCGACAAGATGGCCCAGATCGCGCTGCTCGAGCCGCACATCTACGGACTGCCCCTGCAGGTGTTGAACCCGCTGGGCGATCCGTTGCCGTGGCTGGACAATGCCGTCAAGACGATCCAGCGGGCCAAGGATGAGTTGCTGGATGCGCAGGCGTTCACGCGTGTCGTCGAAGCCGGCGCCGCGCGGGCCGATCCTGAGCGGCTGGCGCTCGACCGCGATCTGGCCTTGCTGTACCGCACCTACGAGGGCTTGCTGCGGGCCAACGGCGGCCTCGTGGATTTCGGCGACCTCATCCTGCTGCCCGCGCAGGCCCTGCGCGCCGGCTTGGCCGAGTTCGCGCCCAGCATCGGCCGCTTTCGACATGTACTCGTCGACGAGTATCAGGACGTCAATCGTGCCAGCGCGGAACTGGTGAAAGCCTTGGCCGCACAGGCCGACAGCCTGTGGGTCGTCGGCGATCCGCGACAGGCGATCTATCGGTTTCGTGGCGCGTCGATGCGCAACATCGTCCGGTTCGCGGACGATTTTCCGCAGCATCGCGAGTTCCGGCTCAACGAGAACTGGCGCAGCTTCGAGGAGATCGTGCGTGTCGTGGAGCACACCGGCCGCGATGACAATCCCCTACAGGGCGTGCTCCCGCTCGGCGGCGTCGCGCCGATCCGCGGCCAAGGTGGTGTGCGCCCGACGCTGGTCAGCTGTGAAGACGAAAGCATTGCGTTTGGCGAACTGGTTTCGCGGGTGCTCGGGCTGCAGGCCGAAGGCACTGCCTTCCGCGAGCAGGTGATTCTGGCCAACCGCCACAACACGTGCGATGCGGCCGCTGCCGCCCTGGTCGCCGCCGGTATCCCGGTCCTGCATCTGGGCGATGTGTTCCAGCGCCCGGAGGTCAAGGACCTGCTGGCGTTGTTGCAACTGTTCGTCGATCGCTCGGGCAGCGCCCTGGTTCGGATCGCGCAGTTGCCAGGCATTGCCTTGCCGACCCCCGACGTGGACGTGTTGCTCGCCCATCTGCAGCACACTCGCCCCACGCCCTTGTCCTGGCTCCAGGCGCCTCCGGCAGGTCTGTCGCCCGCGGGCGTGTCGACGCTGCCCCGGTGGCTCGCCACCTTCGGCGGCCTGAGCGCGCACGACAGCCCGTGGGAGGTGATCTGCACGCTGCTGTTTGAGCGGACGCGGTGGCTCGCCGATTACGTAAGCGGCACCGACATGCAGGCCGTCACCCGGCGATTGGCCTTGTGGCAAATCATCTACTACCTGCGCGTTCCCGACGGGGGCCGCGCCTACCAGACCGTAGGCACGTTCTTGACGCGGCTACGTCGGCGCTTGCGCTTGGCCGACGACCGCGACTTGCGGATTCCCCCGCCGGAGGCCGAACTCCTGGACGCGGTCGCCGTGATGACCATCCACCAGAGCAAGGGCTTGGAATTCGAAGCCGTTCACTTGATGGATGTCGACGCGCGCCATTTTGAGCGCTCGGACGACGCGCCGTGGCTTCCTGCCGTCTTGACCCAATCCGCCGGTGGGGTCGACGAGGCGCGCTCCGAGGCTGCGAACAGGTTGTATGTGGCCTTGTCCCGCGCGCGCTCGTCGCTGACCTTGTACGAGGAAAAGAGCTACTTCAAGGCGGCCCGTGCGCCGGCGGTGCAGCGTGCCACGCATTTGCTCAATTGCGTTGTCGGGACCATCAGCTGCGCGGCCGGCCGCGATGCCTCCCCACCCGTCGCGCTGGCGCCCAGCCTGCCGGTGGACCTAAAGGAATTTGTCACCTACCGCACCTGCCCCCGACGCTACTACTACGATGTGTTGAAGCGGCTCAGTCCGGCGGCGGGGCTGCACCCGGCCGCGCGGATCGAAGCGGCCGTGATGCGGGAGCTGTTTGTGCCGTCGGGCGGGGAAGTTTCGACGCCGGCCAACGATGTTACGGTCGAACTGGCGATGTTGCCGGAAGAGTACGAGCCGGCAAGGCCGCACCTGTTGGCATATGCCGAGCAACTGCTCGAGGCCGGGCGTGCGTGGTCCGGCGCCGTCCGCGCGGCGATGGCGACGCCGATCGACGTCGTCTGCGACGGCTTGCCGGTGCGCGTGACCGCCCATCGCGTCACGCGGCAGGACAATGTCGTCACTTTGCATTTCGTGCGTGCACAGCCATCGAGTCTGTATGCCAAGCAGCACAAGATTCTTCGGTGGGTGCTCAAGTGCTTGAACCAGCAGTACCGGCAGTATCGCTTTCAGGGCAGCTTGTACGTATTGAGCACGCGCATGTCAGAGCACGTTCGCCCGTACCGAGACTTGGGGTTCGACCACCTCGTCGAAATGGGACACGAACTGATGGAAGGCCGATTTCCGGCTAAGCCCAACGCATGGGCATGCGCTGGATGTCGACACTTCCTGTATTGCCCGGCGTGAATCTCGCCTCGGTTCGCCTTCCGATTCGTTCTTGTCGCTGCGACTTACTCCTTAAGGGCCACGCAATATCGTGCGGCCCGCAGCCGAAAAGGAGTAACACCGCATGTCCACCATTCGCGTCTATGTGCAGTCGGAGCACTTCTCCGACATCAAGCTGGTGGAGGTCGACGACCACGCCACCGTCGCTGACCTCAAGCGCGCCGCGCTCACCCTGCTCCCGGCCGGCACCGATCCGACCGGCCTGTCGCTGTCCATCGAGGACGACGAGGTCGATGACGACGAGGCCGCGTCGAAGCGCCGCATCAAGGACCTGAACCCGGACCGCGGAGTGCGCGTGCACCTGCACCGGTGCAAGCAGGTCGCGGTCACGGTCCGCTTCGGTGGTCGCACGGAAGACCATCCGTTCCGTCCGGCGACGACGCTCGGCCGCATCCGCCAGTGGGCGGGCCGCCGGTTCGGCCTGAAGGCGGGCGACATCGCGGAACACGTCCTGCAGATCGCAGGCTCCAACGAGCAGCCGGACATGGATACGCACGTGGGTACGCTCGTGCAGCACCCGCGCTGCGCGATCGTGTTCGACCTCGTGCCCGCGCACCGGATCAACGGCTGATGGTCGCGCAGGTGCCGCCGGATGAGCAGTCCTTGCGCGCCGACCTCGCGTCGGCGCGCTTCCTGTCCGGCCAGGATCGTGGGCGCTGGCGGCTGCACAGGCTCGACTGGCCGTACGTCTTCATCGGCGTCTTCGCGGGTAACGGAAAGGAGTTCGTGCTGCGGCTCGACTGCCAGGGGTTTCCGACGGCGCCGCCCACCGGCACGTTCTGGGACCTGGTCGCCGGCGTGCGTCTGCCGGATGTCCGATGGCCGCGCAGCGGCGAGCGAATGAGTCTGGCTTTTCGGCCCGACTGGAAGGGCGGCATGGCTTTGTACGTGCCCTGCGACCGGGAGAGCCTGGTCGGCCATGACGCCTGGCCGGCGCAGTACCCGCAGCTCATCTGGAACCCCGCGAAGGGGATCTCGCACTACCTCGAGGTGGTGCACGACCTGCTGCAAGGGTTCGAGCATGAACGCGCCGCTGCTTGAGCTCGCGCCGGCGCTGTGGACGGCGATCCTCGCGCACCTTCGCCAGCAGGGCGCGGGGGTGCGCGAGAGCGGCGGCTTCCTGCTTGGGCGGGTCCGTAAAGGGGTGCGCGTGGTCACCAGCTTCCTGCCCTACGAGCAGTTGCAGGCGGACGCGCTGCAGGCGGATTTCGTGCATCTGTCCGGCGCCAGCTTCAGTCGGCTGTGGGACTACTGCGCCACGCATGGACTCGAAGTCGTTGCCGACGTGCACACGCACCGTTACGGCGCAGGACAGAGCCGCAGCGACGGCGAGAACCCGATGCTGGCGATCGCGGGGCACATCGCCTTGATCGTTCCCGACTTCGCGCAGGGGCCGGTCGGCCTGGAGCACCTCGGGCTGTACGTCTACCAGGGCGCCCACCGCTGGACGCGCTACCGCGGACCGACCGTGGCGCGCGTCATGACCTTCAAAACGCCGGAGAGCGAACCATGACGCAATTCGATGCCGACGCCATGCACCGTCTGGCGAAGCTGGCGCTGGACGCCGGTGAGGTTGCCACGCCGGAAGCGGCGCTCGCCCTGTTTCAGCAGTACCGGCTGCGCATCCATCTGGGCGAAGGCTGGGCGAACACGCTGGCGGGTCAGGCCTGCGTGCTTACCGCGGTCAGTACCGCCTCCCGAGCGCTGCTCGGCGGGGTGGAAGTGACCGGTGATCTCACCCCGGTGATCCAGGTACCGCTGTTCGCGGGACGGCCGGCGGCAGACGTCGTGGCGGCGCTCGGCGGGACCGTCATGGCCGCACCGACAGCCCGCCTGCCGTCGCTCCTGATCGGCGACGGTGCGCCGCCGGAGGGCGCGACCCTCGCCCTGCGCCCTTCCTGGGACGGCTGGTGGGCGCAGGTGGCCCCCGCCGACAGCGCTGGCCACCTGACCGTCGGCGACGACAACCCGCTGGCAGGGGTATGTGCCGGTGCCCTGGCCGTCAGCGAAGTGTTCTCCCACGTGCGCGGCGACTCGCCCGAGGCGGGCTATCGCCGGATTGGCGTGTCGCTGTGGAACCCGCTGGCGATCGAGGACTGGCATGCGCCTGAGAACCGGGGGCCGGCGCTGGCGTACCTGCCGACCGATCTGTGGTTGATCGGCCTCGGGCACCTTGGGCAGGCCTACGCCTGGGGTCTGGCGATGCTCCCCTACCCCGCGCAACGCCGACCGCGGCTGGTCCTCCAGGATGTAGACCGCGTGACCGAATCGAACTTGAGCACCTGCCTGCTGGTGGGCGCCGACGACTTCAAGGCGCGCAAGACGCGCGTCATGACACGACGCCTGGAGGCGATCGGCTTCGAGATCGACTTGGTCGAGCGCCGCTTCGGCGCACAGCACCGGCTGCAGCCAGGAGAGCCGACCGCGGCCCTGTTCGGCGTGGACAACGTGGCCGCGCGGCGCGATCTCGACACTGCGGCATTCGCCTTGGTCGTCGAGGTCGGGCTGGGCAGTGGCTATCGCGATTTTCGCAACCTGCGCCTGCATACCCTGCCCGGGCCGCGCCCGGCCACGGAGCTGTGGCCGGCCCAGGCCGCGAGTCAGCCGTCGACGGAGCTCAACACCGCATACCAGCAGCTCGCACGCGACAGCGGTGACCTGTGCGGCGTGACGATGTTGGCTTCCAAGGCGGTGGCTACGCCGTTCGTGGGCGCGTTCGCCGCGGGCCTGGCTCTGGCCGAGCTAGTTCGGCCCCTGCATGGAGGCGGCGTCCACGCCAGCCTCGACTGCCCGCTGCGATCGCTCACGCATCGTCTTGGTGAGCCCACCCCTGCGAATGCGCACTGCGCGTTCATTGCACTGCCCTAGGACAAAGATGAAAAAGTCTCGCCACCCCAATCGACAGGTTTCGGTCGCTGACAACACCTTGGCGCCGACGACCTGGGCTGAACGCAAGCTCATGTTCCTGCGGGCATACGAAGGCGAACGCGGCGTCGCCTATTTGCTCGGGGCCGTGGGCGTGTTCGCGCCTACGACCGTCGCCTTGTTCCTGATCGATCGGCCGGCGTACCTGGAGATGGGCTGGAGCCAGTCCCTGCTCGTGGTCGGCGCCGTGGGCGGCATGGTGACCGCGATGCTCATGTGCGGCCTCGTGATTCAGGCCGTCGCCGAGCGCCGCACGCCCGTGCCTGCCGACGAGCGCCAACGCCTGATGCGCGACGCGTTGGTGTGCGGGCCGGTGCTGGCGATGTTTGCGCAGTTCGGCGGCCTCACGATTGCGCTTACCTCGCGCATGGCCTTCCCGAGCTACGCCTACACCGTCCTGCTGATCGCGGTGGGATTCGCCACTACCCAAGGGGCCTGGGCCGTGCTGACGCGCGCTCGGCAGAACCTCGTAGCGCGCATTCGCCATTGGGTTCGCACGCAGCGCTCCGCTGGCTCGGATACACCTTCACGGTGAGGGCGCGAGGGTCCCGGGCGTGATCCACTGACGCACCATCTGCGCACAACGACACCCTTCCCGACGACGCGACGGTGGCGTCGGCCCGCCTCGTTACGGTCGAGATCAGTCGCCGTAAATGAACTCTGCCCGGCTGACGGCGGGATCGGGCTCTCCCGCGACGAAACGAATGAAAACGCCGTGCGCGTATCCCAGGTGACGCCCGTACGCGCGCAGCTTCTCCAGATCCCGGTCATCGGGCAGACGATTGCTGGACTTCTTGAGTTCGAACACGACGTGGTTTCCGCCGGGGCCTCGGTGGTGGACGATGATGTCCGGCAATACGGCGCTGCCTTCGTCGTCATCATTGCCGGTCCCATCCGGGATCATTTTTCGTGCCGCGCCATCCCTGTCGTATTCGCAGTCGACGTCCCAGCCGGGGAACTGTGCCTCCACGTAGATCGCCAGCCGATGCGAGATGGCCCGCTCACCGACGCGATGAACGAAGAGGTAGCGGTCACGTTCCAGTAGTTGTTCCACGGCCACGATCACGCGCTCGGCGATCTCAGCATCTCGCGAGCTGCGTCGAAGATCGTTTTGCCACGGCATTGCCTCTACTCCGTTGTATAGATTGCCCTACAGAATGCTACCAAGGCGTTCAAGGTGCACCACGGTAGTGTTGGGTCATCACCACACAACCGCTAGCGAAGCCTCGAATGCATGGAAGAACCCAGGCATCTGCACGATTGACCTTCCCTACCCCCGATAAATCAATCTAATCCGTAGCTCCAGGTTCCGGTATCGACCAAGAGTGGAAATGTCACCAACCCTGGCTGTTAAAGATAAGGCCAGAAATCTGCTACCCGCTGCAAATTACCCGAGATCGGATCCAATTGTTCTTTCAAGTGGGTGGTCGCCGAGGGGGTACGATGCCCTGTTCGCCAATGAAATGCCCTGTTCCCAACAAGGATTTCTGTATCCAAGCGTTCGAATCGGAAAGGCGGTCCAGGGCGCTAAAATCATTCGGCAATCATAGCGCCATAATGAGCATGCTTGCCGATTCTCAGATCGTTTCAGCCCCTACGGTGCTCGCCCCCCGCGTTGACGCACTCACATGGGTGATAGGCTAGTTGTTGCATCCCACCCTATCCGGCTGCAGTACTGCAAGCTTGGCGCGATCATCAGGCTGACGCGGCGGACAGCGGTTTCGAGATCGAGGCGCCGGAGTATCGAGAGAAATTCCTTTGGGAGATGCAGCTGTGGACCGGCACGCTCGAAGCAGAGGTTTACCGGAGGAGGTAGTCATGGGCCGGGCCATGGCAAGGGCGCTCGTCGATCAGCTCTACCGGGGATTGGCGACCGGTGGCTCCCCTGCGGCCGACGAGTCCGACTATGGCTGGTTCCGAGATCGAGTGAGCACGATCGCTAAGCGCTGCCGCGCGGCAGATGGCATCTGCATATGGTAGTACGTCACGCAAGAGCTAGCCCTGCCCCGGCATCTCATCTCGGTCGGAGTTCCGCTTGAGATGCTACGATTGACATGCGGTGTTGTGTGAACGCACGCCCGGCCGGCACGGAAGATCTAGTTCTGCCGCACCACTTGAGGTAGTTTGTAGGTTCCATCGAGAATCGTCGTATCCGGTACGTAGGCGCGCACGATCAGCGCGAAAGTGTCGCGCGGTGCGGGCAACCAGTTGGCCTTCTCGGCCGCATCCCGTGGTTCGTCACTGGACAAGACCAGCGTGAGCGAGCCGTCCTCGCCGAAATGCAGTTCGTTGGCGTCGAGGTTGACCGTGCCCAGGTTGTGCCGGTTGTTGGGGCTCTCCGGCAACATGTAGTAGTCCTTGTCGTACATGGTCAGGGACCAGAACCCGCCCCGCGTCCGGTCCACGGGCGGCAGTTGATCCTTCTCGAAGCGCATCGTGTAGCGGTAACGACCATTCAGCAGCGCGCCTTGGTCATCGACGCCACGGATGAGGTACGCCGCTTCCTCGAAATCATTGACGTAGATATAGATCGCCGCCGCCTGCGCCCTGCTCAGCCAGTCGCTACCCCAGCGTCCACTGTTGGCTTGGCGCTGCCAACCATTCCCGGCGTTCGTACCTACCTGCTCGTAGCGTGCGCCCTGGAATAGTTCGGCGTCGGCGATCATCGCCGTCTGGTCCAATAGCGCCTTCCACGCTGGATCACGCTCGCGCAATGCGAGCAATACGCGCGCTTGTTCGGCCATGACGGCATCGTCCGGGCCGACTTGCGGATTGGCGTCCAGCGCCCGCTTCAGATCGTCCCAGAAGGTCTCCCCATGCACGGGGCGCTCGCGCAGGATGTCAGGATCGGCGGCGAGGATGTCGGCGTTGAGATTGGGCGGATACACCTTGTTTCGCGCGCTCGCCTCGCAGTCGAACTGGCGCAGCCCCGGCCGATCCTCGCTGAGCGGTGTCGCGCCCATCTGGTTCAACACGGCGCGTGCCTGTGCCTTGGCCTCTGGCGTGCGTGCGGCGAAGCTGCGCGCCATCACTACGGCGACGTCCGTCGGTGAGCGCAATACGCCGGCGAAGCCCTGCGGCGCTTCGCCGCGCCAGCGAGGTCCGACCAGCAGGAACTTGCCGGCCGGCGTTTTCGACGCAGAGCCGAGTTGGTGGATCACGGTGGTGAACGCATCCACGATCTGGATCGTCCAGTAATGGCCTGCGGGCACATCCTTCGGCGTCTGCACGACCACGGGTTCTTCGGCGAGATCGGCGAAGCACGCGCCGTAGATCGTGTCGTTGTTCGGCGTCACGATCTTGCGCTGGGCGGCGGGCAGGTAGTCGTCCACGTAGCCCATGTGGTTCTTCGGCGAGCCGGGAAACAGGCCCATGGCCATGCCAGGCCCATGGCCCTTCATCAGGTCCCAGGTACTGGTGCGGCGGAACGTGTTGACCAGCGGATGACCCCAGATGTAAATGACCCGCGCCAGCGCCTCGGCGTAGTGCTGGCTCGCCACTCGCGCCGGCACGGCGGCGCCGTTCTTGAGGTCCGGGTGGGCTGGCGAAAACGCGCCAACCTGCGCGGGATTGGGCTCGGGCTTGCTGCTGGATGTCTGCGGGCTGGGCATTTCGGCACTCCGAATGTTCAGTGAGGTTGGCCTATGCGCGCCGGACGAGGGGCGGCGGATAGTAGCTGCCGTCGGCGACAGCGCCGCGCGGGCCGTAGAAGCGGAAGGTCAAGCTCCATGGCTTGCCGGCGCCGGTCGGCAGCCAGTTGGGATCGGGGGCGTCCGCCGGTTTGTCCGGCGCAAAGTACAGCGTGAGCGAACCATCGTCGCCTTTGACGAGACCCGACTGGTTGTTCAACAGATATCGTTCCAATGGGTTCGGCAGCACCCGGCGGTGCAGGCGATCGACGGCGATCACCGACCAGAAGTATTTGGCGAACTTGTCCGGAAGCGCGTCTGCGGGAAAAGTCAGGGTGTAGCTTCCTTCCGGTTCCAGCGCTGCGCCGGTGCTGTCTAGGGCGCCGCGGTAGTACAGCACTTCATCGAGCACGTTGGCCCAGATGCCACCGAAGTTCACCGTGGTCCGGCTCATCCAGTCGTCACCCCAATGGCCGCAGCAGGCCGGCCGTGCCCATCCATTGCGGATCGTGCCGCGGCCAATGTAGGGCGCGGCGTCGGCGAAGTCCTTGAACGCCTTGCTCCGCACGACCGCATCGACGCGGGCTCGCTCGGCTGGCGCCTGGATCGCCTGGGCAATCGCTCTGACTTTGGCCTGCAGGGCCTGCAGCGGGCTGGCATCTGGTTCGCGCAAGGCCAACTCGGCGGATTCGAATGCCTCCACGCCGGGGAGTTCCGCGATATCGAACATCACCGTGCGCGGAATTTCGGGCAGCACCGGGTTTCCCTGGATCTCGAACTTGAATTGCTTTTGCAAGGCGATCGCTTCGTTCCAGTCCGCACCCAGCTCCACGCGCAGCAGGACCCGAGTGACTCTGGCCGGCACTTCGACGCGCTGCACGCCTTCTGGAATCCTCACCTCGCTGCCTTTCAGGTACACCGCGAACTGGCCGAACGGATGCTCGGCATAGACCCGCTCATTGATGTTCGCGACGGTTTCGCCCCACCCGTCGATGAATTCGACCACGTAGTACCGCCCCGTGATCTCCGGCACGGTGACGAGCAGCCAGGCGTGTTCGTCAAGCGCGATCCATGCCTCGGAATAGGCCACGTCCAGGTTTGGATTGGGCCAGTCGACCTGCCCGGGCTTGCGGTGCAGCAGGGTGTTCCACCGCAGGCCCTCTTCGTCGAAATCCGCCTGCTGCTGACGCGCTATCAGCAGACGGCCGAGCAGGTAGATGTAGGCGTCGCTGATGTCCTGTTCGGATATCGATTGAGCGGTTTCTTTTCCCGAGCTGGCATTTGCGGACATGGATTCAATCTCCGACTGCAAGAGCCTATGTAGAGAAGGCGGGTTCAAGTCTTACTCGTTGGCAGATACGCGCTTCGCACAGCGCCAGGCAACCGCTCATTGCGTACGGACACGCTCAAGGGAATGCTTGGAGGACTTGCAGCTCGTCAGGCGCCTGCCGCGGGTAATCCGATGCACGGAAAATACGCCTGATGGCGATGCATCGCGAGTACACCGGGCGCTCGCCCGGCAGCGCCTGAGCTCGCGCCCTCACGTGCGTCCGGCCATCGCGCTGCCAGAAGAAAAACGGAACGGTTCCTTGCGTGAATGGGCGCATATTCGCGAATCCGCACATAAGCGTCGATCAGTAAAACTACTGTTTGACGAAAGAAAATCTACTGATAAAACGGCTTTGGTGGAGAAATTCACGCTGCGATAAGTTCCTCGCCGATAGCTAGTGCGCTGGGGTCAATCATATTTTCTCCGGCGCGGCCGCGCTCTTGCGGGGTATGGTCATGAAGTCGACTGGAAGTCATCGTTCTGGGCAGCCCCGTCGCTTCAGGCGCTTGCGTTCACGCCTGGAGCTGAACGCGCTCAGCGCTGCCCTGCTCGCGGCCCTGGCTGCACAGGCCAACGCACAGACAGTCGCGCTCCCGGTGTTCGACCCTACGGTGTGTGACGGCACGGTCTGCGCAACCACGGTCTCCGGCGGCGCCAACGTCACCTTGTCAGGACCGGCCACGCAGATACAGCGGGGATTGGTGGGCACCGGCACGACTGTTTCGCTGTCCGTCCTCTACGCAAGCGGACAAGTGATTTCGGGGACGCAATACACCGACCCCTTGAATCCCGCGTCGCTGGTGGTCAACACCGGTACCAAGACGCAGAACATCACCGTGCCCGACCCCGTCACCGGCGGCACCCGCACGGTCGCGGTGTATGCCAACGCCAACATCATCGATACGCATGCCACCTCCATCGCCAACCCTTACAACGTGGCCCTCAATGTCGCGGTGAACGGCAGGCAGTACATCGGCACGCGCATCGGGACGGTGGATCAGAGCGGCGGCACGCTCAACATCAATATCGGCAACGGCGGCGCTACCGACGCCGCGCCCAACCTGATGGGCATGATCTCCAAGAACAGTGATCTGTTCAGGGCCGACGGCACCGGTTCGGCAGCCAGCGCGCTGGTCTGGCAATCCAGCAACAAGGTGGACCTGGGCTCGACACCGGCGGCGATCATCGGCGGAAGCTCCACGGTGACCCAGGGCTTCAGCTTCTCGTCCTACAACGGCACGTTCACCGCTTTCGACGGGTCCACCGTCTCGGTGAACAATGCGGCAGACCTGCAGGCCTACAACAGCTTCCTGATAAGCAAGCTGCAGAACGGGACCCTACCCACGACCCGCTACGATGCGGAGTTTGCACGCGCCTACACCAACACCGGGCGTTCGATCACCTACCGCAACGGGCCCGCCGACCAGACGGACGAGGCATACATTCCCATTGGCACGCGTGTCGTCATGCACGCGATTGGGGCCAATGCTACCGCCACCGTTGCCGCCGGTGCTCGGCTGGAAGGCAACCCGGTCAGCAAGGACGGCCGCACGACCAACACCGACATTGGCGCGATCATGTACGGCGAGTCCGGCGCGACGCTGACCAACAACGGCATGCTGTCGTCTTTGCGCACTGGCAGTTCGGATTCGCAGGATGCGATGCGCGTCATATCGGGCGCGCACGCCATAAACAACGGCGTGATCAACGCGGGGCATCTGGCAGGCACTTCAGCCAGCCCGAATCCGCCACTGCCCAACTTCACCCTCGGCATGCACTACGCCATACGGGGCTACAACGTCGGCTCGACGGTGCTGAACAACGGCATCATCAATCTCGATGCGCCCAACTCAACGGGGATCACTGTTACCACCAGCGCGACGGGCAGTAACGCCGGCACCATCAACGTCAATGTGGGCGACAGCACGTCCATCATTGGCGCGGGCACACGCTCGATCGCCGTTTATGTAGCCGGCAGCAGCAGTTTCACTAACAGCGGGGAAATCTATCTGGGTCGCGGCTCCCAATACGCGCCAGGTGCAGCGACGCCGGACACGCCGAACGGGTCCAGCCCGATGCTCGGCATGTACGCCACGGGCGGGGCCGGCCCGACAAGCATTGGCACGATGAGCAACACCGGTACGATCACCCTGGGCAGCCTGGCCCAGGGCAGCTACGGCATTTATGCCGCTTCGACCAACACGAACGTGCTCAATGCGGCGAGCGGTGTAATCAACATCAACGGCGCGGCGGGCGCCTCGCCGATCGAGAACGTCGGCATCCTGGTCGCAAATACCACCAGCGTGAGCAACGCCGGCACGATCAACGTCAATGGCATCAACGGAATCGGATTGAAGCTGACCGATGCGGTGGTCACCGACGAGCCGCCGCCGGAGCCGGATATCGTACGTGATCCGCCCCTGCTGCCCGGTGCGGCGGCCACCGTGGTCTCGTCGGGCACGATCAACGTCGCCGGCGCCACCAGTGCCACCGGTCTTCGCAACTACGGAATCTGGGCCCAGGGCGCCGGCAGCGTCGCCACGCTGAGCGGCGCGGTGAACCTGACCGGCGATGGTGGCATCGGCGTGCATGCCCGCGATGGCGGCAAGATCGCCATCACCAGTACCGGACGGGTGAACTTCGCCAATGGCCGCAACCAGATCGGGTACTTCATCTATGGCCCGACGTCCGACATCACCAGTGCGGCCACCGGAGGGCAGGACGTATCCACGCAGGACTCCACGCTGGTTCGCATCGAAGGCGGCGCAAGCTTCATTGGTGGGGTCGGCGGCGCCACCTTCATCGCCTCCGGACCGGGCAGCACGCTGTTCACGATCAGTGGCGGCGATCCAGCCACCTCTACGCGCAGCCGGTTCCAGTCCGGCAACGCCACGCTCAACGTCAACGGGGCCGGTGCGCGTGGCGTGTTCATCAACGGTGGTGCGGTCGGCGCGCTCGCATCGGACGCCTCGGTAGTCCTCGCCGGGACCGGCAGCATCGGCGGAATCGTCGACGGGCTCCGCTACGACCTCAACAACACGCCGCAGGGCGCAGCGGACCCTTCCACGCAGCTGACCAACGCGGCCAGCGTGCGCTCGTCGGCGGCCGGCGCCACCGGATTCATCGCACAGAACGCCGGGCGGTTGATCAACAACGATAGTGTCGTGCTTGCGGGAACCAATTCGGTCGGCGCCATCGTGCGCAGCGGCGGCGTGCTGGACAACCGCGCCACCGGTACGCTGCAGGCGCTGGACGGCACCGGCGTCCGCGTGGAAGGCGCCGGGTCGGCGTTGACCAACACGGGCCTCATTCGCGCCGATAGCGGTGTTGCGGCACTTCACCTGGCGAATGGCGCGAGCGCGACGCTGACCGGCGCGGGAAACCTTCAGTTCGGGGGCGCCGCGGATGGCATCCTCGTCGATACGGGTGCGGCGGGGCTGGTCGTCAATGGCGCGGTGATCGACTCGCTGGAAGCGTCGTCCGGCGTATCGGGAACCGGCGCGGGCATCGACAATGTCGGCGAGATCGGCGGCATCGCGTTGTCCAATGCGGTGATCAACGTCGTCTCGGCCACCGGAATCCGCACCGCGACCAGCCTCGATCCGGCGTCCACTGCGACGATCAATGTTGCCGGTCCGGGCGTGGGCTTCGGATTTCGTACCGCGTCGGGCGCTGTCGCCGGCGGTGACCTCGTGCTTGGCCCCGGGATGACGATCCATGTGTCCGGATCTGGGGGCACCGGCGTTTCGGCGTTCACCATAGGCGATGTCGATACGAGCGCCAACGTGGACGTCTCCAACGTTGCCGGCGGCTCTGCACTTGTTGCTGGCACCGCGGCCAGCACGGTGAACCGGGGCACGCTCTCCACCGTGAGCAACGTTGCGCCGCTCGTTGACCTTTCGAACGGTACGGGCACCACTTTCACCAATGTCGGCGCGCTGCGCGCGCGCGATGTCGCCCAGGTAGCGGTTCTGGGCAGTGCCGGCATCGATAGCGTGAACCTGGCGGGCGGAAGCTTGATCGGCGTCGTCGCGACGGGCGGCGGCAGCGACGCGCTCAACTGGACGTCCGGCACGTTGGACGGCGCAATCGAGATGGGCGATGACGACGACGCACTGCTCCTGCGCGGCGTCAACCTGGGCACGACCTACCACGTGGACGGCGGCGCGGGCGAGGATGCGTTGCGGTTGTCGGGGATCATTTACCGCGGCGGCAGCTTCGCCAGCGATGATCCGTCCAAGGGCGTGAACCTGAGCAATGCGTGGGAAACCATCACCTTTGCCGAAGGCACCCAGTTCACCCTTACCGATTCGCTGTGGCTGGGCGGATCGACCGTCTACATCGATGACAGCAGCACCCTGTTTGCAGGCGGCGGGATCAACCCGGTCATCCAGGCAAGCGATGGCGTCACCGTGCACAACGCGGGCACCATCGACCTGACCAATGGCGGCACGGGCCCGCATGACACGCTCACGATCCGCGGCGACTATATCGGCGACGCCGGCCTGCTGCGCGTCGAGTCCTTCCTCAACGAGGGTGGTGCCAATTCGATTTCGGATGTATTGCGGGTCGATGGCAGCCTGATCGGTAACGGACGCACCCTCGTCAACGTCACCTCCAGCGGATCGGGCACGGTCCTGACCGAGGGCGACGGCATATTGGTGGTCGATGTGACCGGCCCCCGCTCCACACCTGGCGCGTTCGCCTTGTCGAACCGAGTCGTTGGGGGCGTCTACGAATATCTGCTGTTCCAGGGCGGCAGTGTCGTCCACGGCGGCAACGCGTACGACGGCAATTGGTATCTGCGTAATTACCTGGAACCGCCGCCTCCGCCGCCGCCGCCGCCGCCTCCGCCTCCGCCGCCTCCTCCGGATCCACCGGTGCCGCCCCCTCCACCACCCACACCGCCAGACCCGCCGCTGCCGCCGGATCCTCCAGATCCTCCGCCGCCGGCACCGCCTACGCCGCCTTTACCGCCGGTGCCTGACGTCGTGCCGCTGTATCGGCCCGAAGTGGGCGCATATCTGGCCAACCAGTACGCCGCGGCCAGCATGTTCGTGCATACGCTGCACGACAGGCTGGGGGAGGTAGACTTTAGCGAGCGCCAGCGCAACGACGACGATCGCCACGGAGCCGCCTGGTTGCGTGTGCAACGCAAGCAGTTCAGCGCGCATGCGGGGGCCCTCGATCAGTTGAAGGCCACGACGGACGTCAACGTCTATCACGTGGGCGCCGAACTCGGCACCTGGGATGGCGGCGATCGGCGCTGGCATTTCGGGCTGATGGGCGGATACGGAGATGCCGATACGCATACCGGGTCCAACTTCACCCGGCTCGACGCCACTGGCCGAGTACGCGCCTACAGCGCCGGCGGCTATGCGACTTTCTACGAGACCGCATCCGAACCTACCGGCCTGTATGTGGACACCTGGCTGCAGTATGGCCACCAGCGCCAATGGGTGCGGGGGCTGTTCCTGCCCGAGGAGCGTTACACCAGTCGCACCTGGACCGGGTCAGTGGAAGCCGGCTATGCATTTCGCCTGCGTGCGGGCGAGCACGCGGACTGGTTCCTGGAACCGCAGCTCCAATTCGTTTACACCGACTACCAGGACGGCGACCACATCGAAGCGAGCGGCACACAGATCGAGAGTCGTGACGCGGGCGGGTTGACAGTGCGACTGGGTGTGAGGACTTATACCCGTCCCATCGACGTCGCCTTCAACCGCGTGCAACCGTTCGTCGAGGCGAACATCTGGCATACTGAGAAGCAGAACAGCGTTGCCTTCTCCGGATCCGAACAACGAACGGACCTGCCGCAGAACCGCTACGAGCTAAAGCTGGGCGCGGAAATGGAGTTGTCCCGCTACTGGACTGCTTGGGGTCACGTCGCATTCCTCAACAGCGAAGCAAGCAGCTTTACGGTGGACGGATTGTTGGGAGTGAAATATGGTTGGTGAATAGAGAGCGCTGACAGCTGTTTAGACTCTATTGCCCCCTTTTCCACAGCGGACGAGGAATAGCACCCTCGTCCCTCGATCACCCGGGCTACTCTCTGCACGACGTTCGATCTACCCGCGATAAACATCCCTAATCTCTACACCGTGAATTTCACGCCTTCCGAAGACCGCCCCTAGCTTTTACAGCATCTGTCAGGCCTGCACTTCGATCGCGTAACCAACAAAAAGCATACATCGCCAAGAAGTGCGCCAGCGGCACGAGAACTACGAAAGTATCGAGTTTCGCCAGCCCTGTCCCCAGCCGCAACCGATGTGGCACAAAGCCAAGCCCCAATGCCGACAAGGTTGCAAGCAACAGCGGGCGCGCTCCACTCCTCCCGACGACGAGCAAAAACCAGAGCAATCCGAAGGCGCCGTACACAAGCAGCTCTTCGCTGGTCGTGAACAAAGTGATCTGAAAGCCGTAGAGCACAATCGAAGGAACCAGCACAAGATAAGCAACAAAGCGTCGATTCACAGGATCAATCCTCTATTTGGTCTTTTCCATGATCTGCTGCGCGCTTTCGCTCCATACCGCACGCGACTGAGCATTGTTGGGGTCAAAAACGCGCTGAAGCATTGAGTCACCTTCGCCATACGTAACAATCGACTGTGCCCCATTCGGGCCAGACTCGATGGTGCGGAGGACTATTCCCCAGGTCGCAGCGTGATCTCCCGTAGTAACATTGAGGACAACGGTCGATTTGTCCCTCGTGTTTACCTTGTAGGACATCACATGGTCCTTGCCGGTGGCAACGCTGATGGCATTGTCCGCGTTCACGTCAATGAGATTTCCTTGCGTTGAGGCTGATTTTCCCTTTATCGGCGTCGGATTCTCTACGAGTTCATTGCCAAGGCGCTGCTTGTACGCGGCATCGCCGCTACCCGCCGGATCCTTGAAGCGATACATGTGATAGGAGAATCCGGAGGCCGAAGCGCTGATCCGGTCGGGAAATCCCTCCGGCCTGGGGAAGGTCACGGTCGGCAAGCCGCCGCCGGATGGAACGAGGGTGCAGCTCCTGCCCGCGCAGTTGATGTCCCTGCCATCGGGGTCGACGAACCTGTAAGGATTATTCAACGAGTACGTATACCTGTTGAAGTTGGTGATCGGCTTTTCATGGGCAGTGACGGGGTCAACGGAGAGGAACCGACCTAGGACTGGATCGTAGTAGCGCTGCTGCATGTATATGTTGCCCGTTTCCTCGTCTCGCACATGCCCGGCAAACCCCGGGGCATTTATTGCCGCGCCGGAGATCGTGCCGCCGTAGGGGCGATAGGCGGCGCGCTGGAGAACCTGCGCCGCGCTATTGGTCATAGCGACTGGCGTGCCAATTGCATTCGTATGCATGTATTCGATGACTTGGGCGCGCAACGCAGGCGCGGCCATCATCAAGGTCATAGCTAGCCAGCGATTCATCGAATCCCCTTACGTCCTGCGAGATCTCTGCCTTGACTTCTTGAAGTGCACCCCGCCCCATCCTGGCGCTTGGCTAGCGTGCGGCCTTGACCCCGTCCACACTTTCGATCTCGATCGCGGTCACGTTGCACAAGCCGGTAAATAGCGTGGTGTCGAAACTCGCCACGTCCTTGTGGAACCGGCCAGTGACCGTCACCTGCGATCGATTGAAGCGCTTCAATGACCCGGCAAGCTCTTCCGGAAGCAGCAAGGACACGCACTTCCCTGCATCCCTGCCCTGCTCCCTGTCCCGCTTGCCATCCCAGAGTGCGACTTCCTCCGCTTCAAGAACGATCCAGCCCACCGCATGTATGGTCTCGCCATCAAGCCGTGCCGCATCCTTGTTCAAGACACTAGGTGCGGACGCGCCGGATGATGCAACCGTGGCGCAGCCGGCGAGCAGCAGCGATAAAAACAATGGCATCTTCGCGCCCATCGCTATGGATCCTTCTGAAAGAATGATTGCTGGATATCAACCCTGTCCTGCTTCAGGCGGATCTCCATGTTGTTCATCTTGCCTTGAATCATGCGGAACTGGACTTGTCCGTCCACGATTTCGGTGACGCCGATCCGCTTGCCATCGCTGCTCACCGCGGCATTTGGCAGGCCTTTGGTCCGCAGCGGACCTGCGTCGCCGATGCCCGCGATATCCACCAGCCCGGAGGCTTCCAGATGACCATGAATGACTGCCGTGGCGCCATCCGGCACCGATGCGCTTGCAGTGAATCCCTTGTTGCTGGAACCGGTCTTGGCGTCAGTGGCCATCACGACCGTTTCGCCCCCTTCCTCTGATGGCTTGGTAAAGCCGACCTTCTCCTCGGTGCCGGATCCAACGGCCACGCGCCTTGCGCCGGCCTTCATGGCCGATTCGGTCACCGAGGAGACTTGGATGCTCTGGCCATTGGACTTCGCAGCATCGTAGGTCCTGGCGTCCACGCAGGTGGACTTCGGCGCACCCTGCGGGCACTGGCCGTCCGGATCGGTGAACCCATAGGGATTGTTGTACGCATAGGCGTACCTGTTGAAGTGACGCTCGTCCGGATTGGCAAGCGGCGTGACCGGATCGGCGGAGAGGAACCGGGCCAGCTCGGGAGCATAGTAGCGCTGCTGCATGTAGACCATGGCCGTCTGCTCATCGCGTACATGCCCGGAAAAACCCGGCGAATCGATCGAAGCTCCGTTGATCGAACGCCCATAAGGCCCATAGTTGGAGCGCTGCAGCACCTGCCCGGTGCTGTTCGTGATCGCCACGGGCGAGCCGCTTGCGTTGACGTGCATGTACTCGACGACCTCGCCCCGCGCAGCCAGCGGTACCAAGAGAAGCGCCATGACAGGAACGCGGATTATCATATTGGTCCTTGGTCGTTGCCTATGGAGAGCTGAACTTGTCCACCAGCGTCGGCCTGCCAAGCACGTCGACGCAGTACGAAGCGCCCGTGCCGCATCGCGGGGCGACTTGCCAACTGAACGTGACGTTCGAGACCACGGAGGCCTTGGATACCAGAGGCCTCAGGTAGCCATCTGCATAGTTGTTGGTGCTCAGGTTGGGGTGGTAGCCGACCCGTTTGGGAAAGCCACTGCCGCTGCTTGAAGTCAGGTAAATGCGATCCTCGCTCCTGGCAAGCGCGTCCGATTTCCATATCTCTTCCCTGAGCTGCAGGCCCTCGTCCAGCTTTGCGGCATTGCCGAAGATCCTGATGGTCACAGTTCCTTCGGGTCCCAGCTCCTTGGTCGAGGTGCTGCCAATCGTGGGCGCGAACCCGATCGTGGACTGGGTGTGGTAACGCCACCACATGGCGGGCATCCCGGGGCCGGTGACCTTCTTGCCGACCAGGGCCTGGACCAGTTGTCCCAGAGTGGTTTGATAGTCGGAGACGGCGATGATGCTGGACCCGGACATGATGTATCCCGAAACAAAGCACCCGCCCGTCACATTGGACTTGCCCACGAGGATCTGCTGGACATAGAACTCCGCCTTCGCCCCGGATGGATTCTCCACCGTGTACGCCGGCGACCAGGTGATGGGCGTGGTCGTGTAGTCGGTGTTCTGCTGGTTCATCCATTGCTGTGGATTCACGCACTGGCCGTATGGATATCCCAGGACGGTGCCGTTCGTAGGATGCGACGTCCCCGTGTAGCGCCATTGGCTGCCATCAGGATTGGTTACGCTGGACAACATCGTCAGGTTGGTGGCACCGGAGTATCCATACGTCCATTGCCTGGCATTGGACGTTACCGAGGTAATCAGCGGGCCGTTGGAGCCGATCCCCGAGGTATAGCCGATGCTGATCGACCGCCCATCGCTGGAATCGATGCGATCGAGCTTCACCGGCTCATTGCTCTTGTTGGAATAGGTATAGGTGACCCAGTTGCCGAATCTGTCTTCTATTCGGGTTGGATAGACCTCGAAGTTGACCTGGTCGGTGGTGACACTCACCACCTGCGCGGGCGTGCTGCTGTAGAGCGGTTTGCCGGAGCGCAACGGCACGGTCTTGGATACGGCGATCCAATCGAACCAGTACCTGGTTCCGTCGGCCCGCCGGACCAGGTAGCCCTCGGACCTACCGTAGCGCTGTTCGTCGGCAGTACTGCCACCGGCATTCTTCAGTTGAGGCAGGCAGCTTGCATAGTCCATCCGGGATGTCACCCAGAAGTACTGACCGCCGTCCGATGGCGCCGGCACCTGTCCGTCGTTGTAGAGCAGCAGTGTGCGCGACTCGCCCGGGAAGCTGAGCGCCGGTGGCTGCCAGAACAGCTGAACCGGAAAATAGTCGGGGTCGAACAATGCAGGCGGGGAGCTGATGAGGTCCTTGGATGCCACCGAGCAATTCTTCGTCGGCCTGGCCTGGTCCAGCGTGCTCCAGCCATTGCGCGCCTCATAGGCTGCGATGATCTTGGGAAGCGAGACCTCCCAGTCCGCGAGTCGTGTCAGGCTATATCCGTAGCTTCCCCTGGGCTCGGACCAGTTGATTTCGCGCCTGAACTCGACCTGCAGGTCATTGTTGCCGGGGACGGATACATCGACGACCTGGAACGAGAGCTGCCCGGTTTCGTAGCTGTGCTGATCGCCGAACTCGTTGCCTGGCGTGCTCTTGTTGCGATCCTTGTCCTTCAGGACGGATTCGTACCGGATGTCCACGGCAGGTGGCACGCCCTGCGCGGCAGTCGTGACCGGCAGCGCGAGAAGCAACTGCAGTAAAGCCAAGCTCATCAGATGGCACTTTCTCATGCTGCTTCCAATAGGATTGAGGAGGCGAACAAGCACAGCCTTTCGGTGTCCTGGCGCTGGCCACCGGCATCCAGCGGCCTTGCTACTTGACCACTGGCCCGGCCCAGGACGAGCAGCCACTTTGATTGCAGGCCCGCACGTAGAAGGTCTTCTCAAGCTTTGTATACAGCTCCACCCCGTTGTAAGGCCCCGAGTACCAGAGCGACGCGGGCTGGGCATCCGCCGTGGGAGATAGCTCGTAGTAGGTCGCTCCCGGGACCGAGGACCAGTTGATGGCGGTCTCCTTGATCGGAGGACGCACGGAATTGTCGTACGTCACGACTGCATTCAAGTTCTGCGGCGTCGCCGGAATCGGCGGCGGCAGACTGACCACCACGACGACTTTGCCGCTGTAGTCGCTGTATCCGGACGAGTTCGATGCCCTGGCCCGGTAGCTGTAGGTCGCACTGCTGCGACCGGAAACTGTGCGCTGGGTGGCGCCCTCATCATGGATGGTGACCCATCCGCCACCATTCGTGCTCTCTTCCAGCTGATAGACCACTGCGGTCGGCACTGCATTCCAGCTGATGGTGTAGGTGCCAGTGGAACTCGTCGCTGGCGCCGTCGGAGTTTGCGGCGCACTGGGTGGCCACAGGATCATAATCGGGTAAGCGTTGGAATAGGCGCCACACCCGACATCATTGCAGGCCTGCACGCGATAACTGTAGGTGCCGTTGGGCCTGGACGATGCGGCGTAGGAGTTACCCGCACTGGGGACGAAGTTCCATGCCCCGCCATTGACGCTTTCTTCCAGGCGATAGGACGCCGCGTCCGCCACCGCGCTCCACGACACGATGTAGGCGCCTGGCCCATTGGCCGCCACGCTGAGCACGGGAGCGCCCGGTTCATAGACGGCGTCGGTGAAGGCTACCGCGGACAATGGGCCGTCGCCCGCGTCGTTCGTTGCCCTAATCCGATAGCTGTAACGACCCGCCGGCCGCGCTTGATACTGCGCAGATACCTGTGGGGTGTCGATGGTCGTCGCGGCCCAGTTTGCGGCATCGACGCTTTCCTCAAGCACATACTTCTGCGCACCGCTGACAGCCGTCCAGCTGACGACGTAATTGCCATGCGGCGCCCTGCCGGGAATCGAAATGACGGGCGCTGCCGCAGGCGCCAGTTGCACGACGATGGCCGCTACCTGGCTGGGGTCGCCGCATACCGTCTGGCATCCGCTTACCCGGAACTCATAAGTGCCGATGGCCTGGCCCGTGGCAGACCAGGACTGCGCACTGGCCTGTTGCAGCGTCGCCCAGTTTCCGCCATCCACCCGCCTGTCCAACTTGTAGGTCGTGGCAGATGCCACCGCGTTCCAGGACAGGCTGATGCTCCCATCATAGGAATATGGCGAGTAGGAGATCACCGGGGCCGCCGGCGCGCTGCTCGTCACTATCCGCGCCACCGGGCGCCCGTCCAGCGTCACGTACTCATAGATCTTCGCTTCGCGATCATTGGCTTGGCGACGCAGAATCCCGTCGCGGCCGTAGAAGGACCGGATGGCGCCCTGCCCCGCCAGCCCGAGCGCTATCGACCTGCGGCCGAAGCCGTCGTACCGATAGCTTTCCTTTCCTGCGACAGTGCGCAACCGGTTGCCGGTATCGAAGCCGAAGTCCTGCCCATTCTGCCGGGTGACATTGCCCTGGCTGTCGTACAGGACGGAGGCAGTCATGGCGCCGCCGGAGTTGTACGTATTGGCCAACCGGTTAGCGCCATCGTAGTAGTAGACGATGTCGTCGGTATTCTGGGTTGCCCCGCCCAGTTTCGCTGACCGCAGGTTGTCCAGGACATCATAGGTATAATCGATGGAGCCATTGCCACCGAAAGCCGCAGACGTCGCCCGGACCAGCCGGTCGCGTCCGTCGTACTGGAAGGCACCGGTCTTGGACGGATCCACCGCGTCGGTGATCTGCGAGACGTTCCCCACTTCGTCGTAAGAATAGGTGTCGTCCAGCAGCATGTTGCTCTCGGAGACCCGCTGCAACAACTGCCGGGCATTCTGGGCCGCCGAATGGACTATGCCATTGCCATAGACGAAGCTCTTCACCGCGCCATTTGCAAAGTAGCTGACGTCGGTCGCATAGGTTCCCGCGCGGGTGGCCTGGCCCAAGGCATTGGGTGCGTAAGTGACCACCATCCCGCTTGGATAGCTGACGCTGGCGAGTACCGCATTGGCGTCGTAGCCATAGCCGAAGGCCCAGGTTCCGAACCCGGTTTCGCTGGAGTATTCTGAAACCAGTAGCCGGCGCTTGTTGTAGGCGAAAGTGCTTACCTGGAGGCTGGTGCCGCCATCGTTTTGCGTCGCCACTTCCGATGGCAAGCCATCCGCGGTATAGCTGATCGTCTGGTTGCCATTGCCGTCGTAGAAGATCAGGTTCTTTATGCGGTTTCGTGCATCGTAAATCCGGTCGATTCGGCGCTCCGTGGATCCATAGGCGGCGCCGGAGTCACAGCTGTCAGCGGCGGGCAATGCCAGCCCAGAGGCGGACCAGATCAGGTTCGCCGCGCCGTCGTACCCATATGCGGTGGCACCTGTTTCGGGCTCGACGGCCTTGCAGAGCTGCTGGAAATTGTCGTACACGTACAATCGGCTGAGCGAGACCGAGCCATCCTGGTTCCTGCGCTGGATCTGCGTAGGCTTGCCGAAGATGTCCCGGGAGATGTTCGTGAACTGCCCTTCCGCTGCCTCGATCCTCACCGGTGCATCCGAGGAGGGCTGGTCGAACGTCTGATACCAAGTGCGGGTCTGGCGCCCCTTTGGGTCGATGACGGTCGTGTTGTATCCCGAATCGCCCGCGTAGCTGGTGGTGGTGAATACCAGCCCCCACTCGCCGTCCTGCCCGACGGCAACGATTCGGCCGAGTGGATCGTAGTTTGTCCATATCCCTTGGCTTCCGCCCACGTTTCCGCTCACCGGATAGGAACTGAAAACCACCCGGCCAAGCTCGTCATAGGATTTCGACGTGGAGCGGGTGGTTTGCGCGATGTTCGTGTCGTCGTACTCGTTGACCAGCACGGGGCGCCACAACGCATCGAAGTAGGTGAACTTGCGATAGTTGCCTTTCGATTCGGCCAGGACCCATTGGCCGTCCACGATGCCAGCAGGCTTCGAATCGGCAGCCGTGAGCGGATGGAAATCGCTTTTCTCCGTGTTCCACTGCACCGTGTCATCGCCAGGCGGCGTCATCGTCCTGGGGCGACCCTGGCTGTCATAGGTGTAGGTGGTGGTCGCCGACGTCTCGTCGGTAACCGACGTGATCCACCCGTTGTCGTCGATGCTTGCAGAAGTGGACGTACCGTCCGCGAATGTCATCGCAGTGGGTATACCTCGTTTCCATTCACCGAAGCTGGTCTGGTGGCCCAGGCCGTCGCGCACCCAGGCCACCGTGCCGTCGGTGTTGTAGCCCAGTGACTGCTTGAGGCGTCCATATTGATAGATGGCAGTGGGCCTGCCGCTCGCGTCTATGTCGGTGGCGGCTTCGACCGTCCCGTTCACCGAGACCGCGGATACCTGTCCCAGCAACCATAAGTCCAGATTGTCTTGGTAGACGATCGACTCTGTCCGGCTTGCGCACGGCGCCGCCCCCAAGTAGCCGGCAATGGCAATTGCCAGTACGGAACGCGCCACGATTCCCCTTAACGCCATCACTTCGGTCCTTGAAAGAATGCGGCTACCACATGGGCGTGCGGGATCGTCAAGATCCCATCCTTGCTAGATCCGATTCAAAGGCGCCACTCGACCACCTAAGCACTTCGATTAAGTGCCTAGGTATCCCACTGCCAATGCAGGGCGCCGGCAAGTCAAAAGAAAGATGCATCCAGAACCCCTTCTGGATGTGCCGACAATGAAGCAGTCTCCGCAAGAAAAACGTGGCTAGAGTCTCCGAATTGGCGATACTCCGGCTTGACTTGTCACGCTGTTCGGGAGGCAAGCCCGCAAGTGAGCATGGAAGCTCCGAAGCCCATCGTCCCCCTTGCCCTCAAAAAAGGCACGCGCAACACAGCACTCGCAGAGAGTTCCCTAGGCGCGTCATATTTCCTCTGCGTCCACCGCCACCGAGAACGTGGTATTGCCGAGCCCAGTCTGCCGGAATCCGCACCAAGGCATGAGACCGCAACACCGGCGGGCCACCGCCGCCATGCCCACCACCGCTGAAAAGATGTCGCGTCGACAAGCCCAGCTCGGCGGGGCTCGCATCGCTCACAGTCTGGCCATAGGCCAGATTCAATGCGCCGGCACCCTGCTCCACGTAAGTGTCATCGCTGAGCCGCTGCTGGCGGAAGACCAGCAGCGTCCTGGCACCCCATGCCAAGTTGCAGCTACTACTTCATGTACCGCCACGTTCACACTGTGATCTAGATCTTGGAACCTTGTCATGACGTTGCCTCACTCGCGTCCTATTCATCGCCGACTGATCTAAGCGGTAAGCTAGCTGCGATAACTTGGCCTAATCGCGTTCGTACACCTGCGCGGGGGCCGAAGAAAAGTTGACCCTGCTCGCCGAGTCCGGTGGCAATGCGCAGGCGGCTGCGTCAAGGCTCACCGCTGCGCAACTTCAGGACAGGGAATGCAGGGCGGCCCTCGCGCGGCCGCCCTGCAGCTGGCTCATGTCCAATGGAGCGGCGCGATCCCTTCGGGCATCAGACCCGCCCGGTCCAGGTGCCATAAGGCGTACTGCCAGATATAGATCCCGTCTGCCGGCCGGCAGTGCTCGGCGACAGTGCCGACGCGCTCTCGGAACCACCCGTAGTCGAACTCGTCGGCCTCGGAAGTGCCGCTGGCGGGAAGGTCGCGGCGCAGCTGATCAATCAGCGCAGTGGCAGTCGCCCGATCCATCGGATCACCCGCGCCTGCCCGCTTCCGCTTCCAAGGTCCCGGCCCACAACCTTAGCTGCTCCTGGAACAGCGCCCGGTACTGCTCATTGGCAATTTCGAACCCGCTGTCGGCAGCGTCTGCGGACCGCTCGCGCCATGCGGCCAATACCTGATCCGGATACGGGTGGGAACGTAACAGCGCACCTGCGAGCCAAGTCAGTGCGTCCACTCGCGCTGCGAGACCCATCAGCGCTTTTGCGTAGGCCTCCGCATCATGCTCAGCCATGAGACTTCCCTCAGCGGCCAGTTCTGCGACAGGAGGCTACTCCTGCCCGCGGCGCATGGCGAGGGTGTCCAGGGTCATCGTCCAAGCAGCCAATTCCTCGAGGTATGCCTGCCGATAGTCGAATCCCTGCCCGCTCATGCCCCCGGCACGCTCAACGGCGCGCCGAGCGTGCCAGCTGGCTCTGACCTGACCTAGGTTGGGATGCGACTGGATAAGCGTTGTGGCCACCCAGCTCAACGCGTCGCACCGGCCCCGAAGGTGCTCAATGATCTCGGCATCCGTAGTCTTGCGCATAAGCTTCTCCGCGCATGAAGTGTGTCGGAGGATTACGGCTCACGTCTTTGCGGCAGCCTTCTTTGCTGGGCTGAAGGTTACGACGAGATCAGAGCGCCAGCGCGGGTAGAGCATGATGGCTTCTTCTAGTGACATGCCTCTCTCAGATAGCCAGACGTCGCCTACCCACACTATGAAATTCAGTTGGATCGACAGCGATGACCCTAAAGAGGGTCATGTCCGATTTCGTTTATCAGGCGAACCCTCTTGCATCACTTTGGCCGACATCCTTCGCTACCACCATTCAGTTCAGGGAAGGCTACCGAAACGAAAAAGCAACACTCGATCGACCCAATTTCCTCTTCCACGGCGAGCGGCGCGAGAATCGCCAGGACGCTCACGAAAGCCATTGGAGCAAGGGACTGCTACCCTGCCCATTTAGCTCAGAGCCCTGCATCCTGAAGAAGCTGGTGGGGCCTCACCCCTAAGCCGGCGGAGAGCTTAGCAAGTGTGGCGACAGTGATATTTTTCTCGCCTCTCTCAATCGAGCTGTAGTAAGCGCGGTGCATTGAGATCGAGTCAGCAAATCGCTCTTGACTCCAGCCGTTAGCTGAACGAGCGGCGCGAAGTGCAAAGCCAAGTTTTTGAGCCAAGGAATCTTGCTGCATGCTGCAAAGCATTGTTCTCTGGCTACTTCTATCGCTACCACCATATAAGTAGACTACTTATAAGTATCAATCGAGCTATGCCATGGCGCTGCTCCTCATTGACCCCGACTTCGACCTCCTAATCGCTCTTGACGCCACCCCGGGGATGCTCGAATCCCTGAGAGAACAGTGGTCTCGGCTGCAACATGATCCAGAGCGGGAGTCATTCGGTGCACGCCTCGGTGCGCGATTCCTCCCCGTCCTCGCCGACTGCTTGGATTGGGATCTCAAGCCACCCACTAGCGCTCAGATCAGCTTCGCTGTTTCGATAGCAAAAAAGCTCCAGCTCGAGATCCCCTCGGGCGTACTCCAACGGCGGAGCGACATGGCAGATTTCTTAGACCAGCATTGTCCGATCCTGCGCCCGCACCCGCAGGCCGGGCGCTCTGAGGGTCTATCGCGACCGAGTCCGCAGAAGCGCAAGCAACGTCAGTCGGATCCTAGCTAGCTAGCTTTATCGGGAGGGAAATATTGATGTGCCTGCGCTCCACCATACGATGCCGTAGCTACAAAGAGCCAAATGTTGGCGGATGAGAAGTGAGTGGAGATCGCACCGAAATGCTCACTACAAGTGTCGCTACTTCGGAAAGATTTGGTGCAAACGTTCAGATTCAGCGCTCAAGTAGTTGAGTACAGGGTGCCTCTTAGGGCAGTACTTACTCTCCATCTGAAAGGCCAGCACGGGCAGTAAAGTAGAGAACCAAATCGCCGCCGGCACGATCAGGCTGGAGAAGGCGACCTCGCCAGTGCGCATTGCGCAAAGGGAAAGACTGTCGAGCGCCAGCGCATGTGCCAGATGCCCCGTTCCGTCTCCACGGAATAGTGCTTGGTTGCCGGCTTGATGAGCCGGAAGTAGCCAGCATTTATGTGACTGGCACGTTCGGATCACTTTAAAGCGCCAGGGAAGTCGATAGTAGAAGGTCCGGCTCTCTTCAATGCATCTGGGGCAAAGCTTGATCAGCTGCGACTTGCCGACCGGGCGCCAAGACTCCCACCCCAGCTGCTCCTCCACATGTCCATCAGTACGCCCAATGGCGCGACGTAGGGCAGGAAACTGATCGGCCAGAAACATGGCACGCAAGTCCATTATTCGTATGCCGGTAACATCCGCCATGCGTAGCATGTCGACTCCAGGTATGCCGACGTCGAGAGCGACATCGTCTAAGGTGCGACGGCACCACGGGGACAAGATCTCCTCCCAGGGCGCCTGGAAGCTTCGGCTCACGCGACTTGCCCAGGAGGATGCGGCTTCTTCTTCGAATGGTTCAATGAGCCGTGGCCAGGTCTTCACGACTCACACCCGAGCAAGCTTGGCGCGACGCGCGGTTGGGCCTAGGTAGGGGCTTAGTTCCAGCGTTCTTCGATTGATGCACTCCTCGCCGGTTCTTATCGCGATCTCAGCCGTGGTCCTAAGTAGGTCTACAATCTCTCCAAGAGTGCCCTCGGCACGACGCAGAATGTACTGCACCATTGGCTCTCCAAGAGCTGAGGGGCGTTGCAGGGGAAAGGTCGAAACAAGCCCCTGTACCAAGCGAATTGACTCCTCAGACGACTCCCAGCGGTGGAGTACGATGGGTTTGAAGCGATTCTCTAATTGCGCGTCCGATCGTATGGCGTGTGAAGCCTGATCGGTCCCGCTCAGCACTATCGATATCTGCAATCGATTGGTTAGGAACCTAAGGAGATTAAGGAACTCCAATTGAGTGGGACGTCGCCCGACGAGAATGTTGTGGAACTCGTCTACTACCAATAGTTTGACGTTGACGCTATGAAGTAGGTCAAAGCAGAGCGTCTCCAAGGCGCCGGTCCGAATCCAGGTGCTAGGTGATGGAGCATCCAATGCAGAGATCAAGCCGCGATAGAAGCGCTCTAGGGTAGGACTTGATGGCATCTCAACAAAGACGACCGGTGCAACAACTCCAGTCCCGCCATGAGTCCGAGGCTGGCTGTCGATCAAGCGATGAAGCAAAGATGATTTGCCGTTGTTCGTCGGTCCGATCAGAATTGTGCACGCGGGGCGAGTGCTTCGCGGAAGTTCCAGTAGGCGTGTCATCTGCGCCAATGCTTGTTCGGCGACGTCGTAGGAAATCCAGCGATCTCTATGCAGATGTAGGGATCGCTCCTGAGCACTGCAAGTGGCGATATCCCTCACGCTAGGTATGAGATGCCGAAAGCGGTCTGCACACATCTTAGTAGACCTCCGCCACATTTGAAGGACGTATCGCACTGGCTGTCACTCCGTCGTCATCGGGAGGGCATGCGGGCGGAGATGGCTCTCTGCGGTCGAAATGTTTAACTCTCGATCTCTCTCGTCGTGCCTTGCGCGACCGACCCAGAGATGCTGCAACGATGGCTCTGCCTTCTTCTACGTGTTGAAAAATTATCTCTTCACTGATAGCGCCAGTTCCTTCCAGTCGAGCTCGGTCGATGGCCCGCCTATGTTCCCAAAGAGCAATCGGAGGCCGCCACCTATCACGGTAAGGAAGTTCTATGTAGCTCGACTGATGCGGATCGAATAGCCAGACTGAACTGATGTCGCGCGGGTCTCGCTTGACTAGAAAGCGTCTGTCCCCGCCTCGCATGAGAATCTCGGAGAGCACCGGCGAGGAGTAGTTGATGCGATCCCAGACAACACCTTGCGTACCAACCTTGCGCAGCGTTCCTGGAAGGAAATCGAGCATCAATTTGGCCCTATCACCAACCTGGCGAGGTACCCTACGTCTGACTCCTCGTAGCCACGCCTCGTTTGGGCTGCAGCCCAGATGGGCATGAACGGTATTGTGATATACGCCGCAAATCTCGTTGAGCAGCCACGCCTCGAACTCACCAAGCGTCAACGTCGCGCTCTTGTCGGAATCGTAGGCGCCTCTGGCTGCGACGTTTGAGAACGTCGTCCCTGGAAGGCCGTGCACCTTGCGCATAAAAGTGCCTATAAGGCGCTCGACAATTCCCCCTTCTTGCTTCTGCCCTAGCCTTCTGAATCGCAAGCTGATTCCATACTGTGCGCAGCCACGCTCCAGCGTCTTTCCGCGAAACTCACTTGCGTTGTCGACGAACACGGCCTCGGGCAATCCCTCCATCTCCCATGGAGCCAGGACCCCAAAACGTGCAAGGCGCTCAGCCTTCCCGCCGGCGATGCTTGCCACGCAAAGAGCGACCGTTGTGGACGAAGCGGCCTCCAACGAAACGACCAGGCCTACGATTGCGCGACTGTACTCATCCACTGCGAAGGTTACAGTGGGCCGGCCGATTGGCTGGCGACTCTGTTCGTCCACGAGGATGATATCGGCGGTCGTATGGTCGATCTGGATCATCTCCAAGGGATAGTCACGACGTGGACTTCTCGCGATGACGGGGCGATATTTGAGCGCCTCGTCCGGGCCGCGTCGACTGACAGCCACAGAGCGTTTATTCAAAGCGCTGATGCGTTTGCGCACCGTGTTGTAGGCCGGCGCACTAAGCCCCCGAGATCGACAACGACGGCGAATATCTTTCGTCAGCTCAGAGATGCCCAGCTGCTGACGCTTCAGATACGAGTCTTGAAGTGCTTCATTGATAATCTCTTCGGTAAGCGGGTGAAGCCGGGAGCTGCCGGCGCCGCCTGGGTGAGGCTGACGTATCAAGCTGGAGGTCCGTGGATCAGACTCCAGACGGCGCAGCAGCCTACGAATGGTTCGACTGCTTAGCTGCAGGCGGTCCGCAGCTTCTGCAATTTGCTTGGCGCGATGGTGGCCCTGCCCGGATATTTGCCTAAGCACATCGGCGCGCAAGCGCGCCATTTCCCAACTTTCGTTTGGAATGAGATCTAACGGGGTATCAGTCATGATCGCTGCCCCTAGCTCGACATGCCACTTCTACGCCCGGCTCGAGACCCAGTCAACCTGCTGATAAATATCGGGAAAATGTTCCCCGGGGAACATTTTCAAGCAAATCTAACAACTCAACAATGGACACCTTCTTGTGCAACAGATTCACATCAGAAGAAGATGTCCACGCCTTATTTGATGGTCGGTATCCGGACAGCCTCTCCTGAAAATCACACCTGACCCTGGCTGTGGTTCTGGCACTGCTGATGCAGCTCTGCGTCCCTCGCACCAGCAAATGAACGCACCATGGTAGACACGTACGACCGCACCGAACTGGCCGGCCCCCTGGGCCGGTTTTGGTTTTCAAGGGGATCGCTTTTTCTCACCCAAGTGCCACGACTTCAGGCGAGAGGATCTGACCAGGCTGTCGCTGACTTTCAATCTCGCGCGGGAATGGCGTCTGATGATGGCCGAGAGCCATGCCGGCCTTCATCCACCTACGTCATGCGCTACCGAGGCGCACGGAACGACGGTCGTCGACGCAGGGCGGCGCGAGGTTCGCCGAACCGTTTCCGGCGCGGTTGAAGCCCGCACTTGTTCACCGGCGACCAACCGCACGCCATACCGCTGACCGCTGACCGCTGACCGCTGGCCGCTGATCGCTCGCCTCGAAGCCCAGCGCCCGCAGCTGCACCAAATCCAACCGCTCGATCACCACGTTGCCTAAATCGACGCACTGCATCCATGCCCTCGCCTCGCCCGCAACATCTGCGAGCGCAGCCAGCCGGATGCGGCCCTTGATCGCAAGGTCGTACGCAAGCGGTCAGCTTCTGGAAGCTGTACTTCATCTCGACGCGCGCCTTGCCCGCACTGTGCAGCCGGTTGATCCACTGCGTGAGAATCACCGCAACGCGTCGACCGTCAATCGACGCGCATAGCGGCGCTATTGTCAGTTGGCAGTTCCGTGACGACGATGACACCACATGATGCTTAGCGGCTCTAAGCGCCTCTACAACCAGTTGCGCCGTTTTCCAATTACCACGGCAGCCGCGCCGAGCGAGACCATGAATGCAACCGCTATCCAGAAGCCAAAAGTCTTGGCCGCAAAAAAGTTGGCCTCAAAGTTCATGCCGAGGGCGCCTGCGATAACTGCAAGCAGGCCGGTGACCACGGTGACGAAGGTCAGCAGCTTCATCCGCTCGTTGGTCTGGAGCTCGGTCTGGGTGCTGAAGAGCTGAAAGGTGCCGACGACCAGTTCCCGCGCATTCTCGACCACGTCCATGGCCCGTTCGTAGTGTTCGTCCAGTTCGCGCAGATGCTGGGCAGCGCTCTCGTCACCGTCCGGTGCGAAATCCGGCCGGGACATGCCGTCGAACACCACCCGATGGGGTGACAGCATACGTCGCAAGCGCGATGCCGCCGCGCGCAACTGCCGCAGCCGCGGCAGGGCGGACCGACCCGGCGGGTTGTCGGACAGGATGCGCTGCTCCAGCCGCTCGATCTCGATCTCGAACCGCGCACCTGCATCGAAGAAGGTCGACAGGTGCCAGTTCAGCAGCGCGGCTACGAAACTGCCCTCTCCGAGGCAGCCCGCGTCAGCAAGCATGTGCGCATGGTGGGCCTTGAGGGTGCTGATGAAGTCGATCTCGTCCTCGTGCTGGGTCACCACGAAATCCTTGCCGGCCACGATCGTCAGGACAGTGCCGGCAAAGTTGAGCTGCGGCTGCGGCTGTACGGCCACCACGCGCGCGAGGAAATATCCGTGGCGCTTCCACAGGCCTGGGTGGGTCTTGGACGGCGCGCTGGGCTTGTCTTGCGCGTCCAGTTCGAGGGCACGCCACACGGTTTCCACTGCTTCAGTCGAGGCGCCATCGAGGTCGACCCAGAGCAATTGGTCTGCCTCGGGCCTGGCGTCGTGCAATTCTTCGAGTGACAGCAGGCGCGGCTCACCGCTGCCATACAGGCGGATGCTGACCGGATGCCGGTCAGCCTTGGAATCACACGCTTGATCCATGGATCGATCTGTTGGTTAGGGAGCGTTAGTCGACACGGCGAAGGCCGCGATCACTCGCGGCCTCGCCAGGGATACTCGTGAAACGACAGCGACGAAATCAGGCGGCCTTGGTCTTCTGCGCAGCCTGGGCGTTGCCGCCCGACTTGGCCAGCATCGTCAGTTCCTCGTCGGTCGCTTTTTCTTCCTCCAGCGTCTCGAGCAGAAGCGGCAAGGCATCCTTGTAGCCCAGCTGCTTGGCCAACGCGGCCAGCGTGCCGTAGGCGGCGATCTCGTAATGCTCCACCTTCTGCGCCCCGCCGATCAGCGCGGCGTCGCGCAGTGGGCCTTCCTCTACCGAATCGATGATCTCCTTGCCCTCCTCCACCAACCCTTCCATGGCGGCGCACTTGATGCGCTTGAGGCGGATGTCGAGCAACTCGACCACCTTGTCGATGCGCTCGATCTGGCCTTGTGTTTCTTCCAGATGGGTTTCAAAGGCGGTGCTGAGCTCGGGATTGCTGGCGGCACGGGCGAGCTTCGGCAGGGCGCGGGTCAGCTGCTTCTCCGCGCTGTAGATGTCGGAAAGCTCGTGGATGAAGAGGTCTTCTATGGTCTTGATTGCCATGTTGCGTGCTCCAGACTGGTTCGGTTGGACGCTGAAGTTAGGGGCGGCCGGGTTAAGAACGCTTCCAGCCACCGTGATCCCGGCGCGAATGCGGCCCGTTGCGCGCCGCTCGTGCTGAACAATTCACCGTCCAGGCGGGCGAAGACTGCGCAGGGCGCTGCGCAGCAAGATCACGTCGGCGGCGTGGGAGGCGGCAATGACCCCCAGCGCCTCGCGCTTGCGCTTGGGCAGGCCGGCCACCGCCTCGCGTATCACCCTGACCCGGTATTCGCGGGCGTTGGCATCAAGTGCAGTGGCCAGGATGCAGGAATCGGCGGTCATTCCGGTCAGATACAAAGTGTCCACGCCGAGCTTGGCCAGCAGCACCGGCAGTGCCGTGGCCAGGAACGCCGAGTGCTTGGGCTTGAGGATGAAGTAGTCGTCCGGACCTGGCTGCAGCAGCGTGGTGACTTCGCGACCGATCGGGCTGGCGCCGGCGGCGATATGGACCAGTTCGCGGAAATCGGTGCGCCAGTGGGCGAAGTTGTCGTTGGCATAGATCACCGGCAAGCCGTGCACCTGGCATTGCGCGCGCAGCCGCTGGATCCCCCGTGCCGCGGCGACCAGGTCCGCGTGCAGGGCGCGCGCCTCCGGAAAGTCGAATGCGCTGATCATGTCGATGATCAACAACGCGGGACGTTCGGGAGCGCGGGCCATGACGCTGAGTGTCCCGGCCACGCCGTGGAGCCGACGTGGACGCCCGCGCACAGGCTCTCAGCGGCGCCTGCGTCTGCGCGTAGGTCCCGATGCGCTCGCCCTTGCCGATGACATGTCCCTTGGCGGCGGCCAGCACGTCGTCGCGCGTGGCGCCCGGCTTGAGGTCGAGCAGCGTGTCCAGCGCCAGGATCTGGAAGTGGTCCACGCGCCCGCGGCTAGTCGATGTCTTCATCCTCGGCTTCGCTCTCGGTGTCGTACCGCGCCGGACCGCTCGCCTCGCCGGGATCGACCGGTTCCAGCAGCGTGAATTCGTCAATGTCCGCATCGCGTATGGCGCGGGACACGGGGTAGCTTTCCAGCGGGGCCAAGGATGCGTGCCGCTGCAAGGCGCCCGGCTCGACGAAGGCGCCGGCGACCCAGGCCAAGGCGGCCTGCGGTTCCAGGAATAGCGGCCCGTCCGCGGTCAGCGGAGACGGGATGGCCAGATTCGGCGCGGTGAGCAGGGCAAAGCTGTCCAGCGCCAGGTCATCTTGTTCCCAGTGTTCCCACACGCCCGCGGCCAACAACACGCGACCATCGCACCTCTGCACGAAGCGTGGCCATGGCGGCTTTCGTTCCCGATCCCATTTGTAATAGCCCGACATGGGCACCACGCAATGACGGTCCCGCCACGGCTTGGCGAATATCCGGCTGCGCGGCGCCTTGCCGAGCCGTGCGGTAACCGTGGTATAGGGTGTGGTTGGCTGCTTGGACCAACGTGGCACCAATCCCCACGTCATGTCCCCTACCCTGACTTCGCCTTCCGCGCAGTAGATCACGGCTGCGTGCTTGCCCTTACCGATGTTGTAGCGGTCAGGCGCCGCGACCAGCGCTCGACCTAGCGGGCCGGGAAACCCGGCAGAGAACGAATCGACCTCGGCGATGGCTTGAGCGAATCGGCGCATCTGTAAAAGCTAACAGCGAAGTCATAGCCCGGCCGTGTAGGCATCGGCTTTCGATCTTCACCGTGACCGGCTGGCCGGACGCACGAAGCCGATGTCCTTGTTCAATACCGTGGCCTCGACCTCCACCGCCTCTTGCGGCACCACCGCCGGCAGCTCCTGCGCCGGGGTCATCAGGCCGCCCACCGTATGCACCGCTAATTGCTGCACGGTGCCGTCCATCGGTGCGCGCACGGTTCGATCACGGCCAGCATATTGCGGCTCCATCGGGCAGGTCACGAATACTGTGGGCGAGCTTCGCTCTCAAGACCATAGAACGCCGCGACTCCATGGGCATCAGGTTGAGAACATCAAACGGCCCCTCCAGCACGAATGGCTTGATCGGCACCAGTCGGTATCCCCGCGCCAGCGGACCATTCAAGACTTGCCACTCGTGCCCGAGGGGATAGCCGGTCAAGTATTCGTAGTCGCCCAAGATCAGCTCGGCCCAACGCTCCAACGAATCTGTCAGGTGCTTGATCTCGCCAGTTTCCGGATCGAAGGCACACACTCCGCTTTCCTGCAGCGCGAACTGTCCACCGAAGATGTCTTCGGCAAAGCAGACACAGCCTACTGGGAAGTCAGCGTACGCTGACTGCCAACCATCTGGAGCGTTCCACTCGGCGATACCTGTTTCGTTTGCTAGCGAGTGCAATGGCCGGATGAGCAATGCACTCTCGAACGCATACAGCCCCGCCATGTGCTCAAGCATTCCTAGAAGTTCTTGGGCTCTCGCATCCCCCAGCCGCCCTGTCAGTAGCTCTGGAACGCGTGCATCCGCCCGTCCCTCACTCGGGCGCTTCCCAATAGACATCAGCTTCAGGAGATTCTTTCCCAAACGCATGGCTCTGCCTTTACTCGAATCTTCGCCCTTTCCGGCAGTTTCGGGAAAGCGACGCTTGCCGCCCCCCGGCAGGTTCAACTTCAGTCTGGTGTGAGTCCGCAACTACGGGCCTTGCCTCAGCCCTGTTGCGTACTTCGACTTCCAGACGTAATACGTCGGCTCGCTGATCCCGTGCTTCCGGCACGTCTCGGCGGATGCCCGCAGTGCTGGGGGACTAGACGAAAAACGCAGACCGCACATCGACGGCGGGAATGGAAATCAGCGCGCATAGTATTGGCGCCTTGCGAGCCCAGCCAAGGGACATACGTAATTCGATCTCTTAGCTCAGGATCGATTAGACGAATTGCACGCAACAGTCGAAAGCGGCGATGCAGACCAAGAATAGCCAAGGCGATGAGGGTGAGCGCCGTGTAGGCACTCGAAACGACGCTTGGCGGGGCGACATGAAAGATGAGCAGGATTGCCACAACAAGCAAAGCGAGAAGCCAGGCCGCGAGAATGTACCCAAGTTTCACCGGGCCTCCTTGAGTTGGGGTTCAAGCCCGCAGTCGGCAGAGGCGGGGGCCCCTCTCGGGGAAGACGGCCCTGGCCAACCTCCACGGATCTACCTGTTCCCCTGCCCTTCGATGTCCGCATCCGGTAATTGGCGGATCACACGTGGGCTGTGACTGGCCGCCAAGCCATGGCGGACTAATCCCCAAGCGAGTTCCAGCCAGATTTCCGGAACACCAGTAGAAATACCGGTCGACAGCCAGTTCTTCTACCGCTGCATGTTCTCCAATTCTGGCATAGCGTCGAGCCGCCCTACCCGTTGAATCAGATTCTCTTGGGTAGCGACGAATGGCGGAATTCCAACGATCCTGCTGGTGGCACGAGCTGCTCAGACTGAGGGCGAAGGAACGAGCAAAAGCCCGCAGCAGCCCTGCCAGCCGGCGCGCAAAGCCCGATGCGAACGATCGGAGAGTGCCACAATGGATAATGATGAGGAAGCATCCGCGTTGCCAAACCCGCCTGGAGGGCGAATCGGTTTCGGCGTCGCCTCACGCCCTGTCCCGTCGTGGTGGTCTGACACTTCTGCCGCGCTCGTTACGTTATCGATGCTCTTCACTGCAGACATAGCGCAGGCCCAAGTCTCGACGTGCGCGGGGCAGACTGCCGGCTGCAGAATTGACGACGCTCTGTTCGGCAATTCCCCCGCTACTGCGCCGATTGGCAACGATACCGCTGGCGGGCTGACTATCGGCTACTCAAGCAATGGCGCTCTGGACATCCAGGGCGGTGCCGCAGTCTCCAGCGGGTTCGCCTTCAACGGGATTGGAAACACGATCGGCGACCTGGCGGCCGGGGTGGGCACGGTAACGGTAAACGGCCTCAACGCCGCCTGGACCTCATCAGGTAGTGCCCTCATCGTCGGCAATGCGGGAACGGGCACCCTCGATATCGAGAACGGCGCCCAGGTCGTAAGCACGGCCGGGGGAATCCTCGGCAATGGCGCCACTGGCTCGGGCGCAGTGACAGTCGCCGGGCCAGGCTCTCTCTGGCGGACCAACACTGCCAGTATCTCGGTTGGCAGCGCAGGACGTGGCACCCTCACAGTCCTCAACGGCGCAAACGTCACCACCAACGCGCTGGACATCGGTGGGAGCGCAACTGGGTCGGGCGCCGTCACCGTGAATGGTCCTGGCTCGATAGTGCAGACAACCGGGATGCGCGTAGGCACTGCCGGAGCAGGCTCGCTTGCGATTGAGAGCGGCGCTACGGTCAACAACAATGGCAATGCGTTCGTTGGCAATAGCGCCACAGGTTCGGGCGTGGTCACGCTGACCGGCGCTCAAACCAACTGGAACAACACCGGCGGCATTTATGTCGGCCAGTTCGGTACGGGTGTCCTTACCGTTGCCGACGGCGCCTCGGCTAACTCTTCTTCACTCTCCGTGGCCGCAAACGCCGGAAGTCGGGGCACTTTAAACATCGGTGCGGCCGCCGGCGCAACGGCCGCAGCCCCCGGAACGCTGTCTGCTTCGTCCGTCGAATTTGGCCGCGGTACCGGCCTGCTTGTGTTCAACCACACCGCGGCCGCCCATACGTTTACACCTGCCATCAATGGCGCCGGATCGGTCAGCGTTCTCTCCGGCACGACCATCTTCGCGGCCGACAAGGCGTATACCGGCGGCACCACGATCTCCGGCGGCACCCTGCAGCTTGGCAACGGCGGCGCTTCCGGCTCGGTCGTCGGCAACATCACCGATAACGGAACGCTGGCGTTCAACCGGGGGGACGCCTACACGTTCGTTGGCGTGATCTCAGGCACCGGCGTTGTGAATCAGCTGGGGACCGGAACCACCATCCTGACCGCCGACAATGCCTATACCGGCGATACGACGATCTCCGCAGGCACGCTCCAGCTTGGCAATGGCGGCGCTTCTGGAACCATCGTCGGCAATATCATCGATAACGGCGTGCTGGCGTTCAACCGCAGCGACGTGCATACGTTGGCTGGGGTCATCTCCGGCGCAGGCACCACAAACCAGATCGGGAGCGGCACCACGATTCTGACCGCCGACAACACCTACGCCGGCGACACCACGATCTCGTCGGGCACGCTGCAGCTTGGCAATGGCGGTGCCTCGGGGTCGGTCGTCAGCAACGTCACCAACAACAGCGTACTGGCGTTCAATCGTAGCGACAGCCACACGATGGCCGGCCTGATCTCCGGCGCGGGCACGGTCAACCAGATTGGGACGGGAACGACCACTCTGACCGCCGCGAACACATACAGCGGCGGCACCACGATCTCGGCCGGCACATTGCAGATTGGCAACGGCGGTGCCTCCGGCTCGATCGTGGGCGACGTCACCGATAACGGCACGCTGGGGTTCAATCGGAGTGATGCCCAAACATTCGCCGGCATCATTTCCGGAACGGGCGCAGTAAGCCAGGTTGGTGCCGGCACCACGGTGTTGACGGGCACCAACAATTACGCCGGTGCCACGACGGTGGCTGCCGGCGGCCTCTATGTAGACGGTAATCAGGCCGGGGCAACCGGAGCAACCAATGTTGCTGCAGGCGCTACTCTCGGCGGGTCTGGCACCCTCGGAGGAAATGTAACGGTTGGCGCCGACGCAACGCTGTCTCCTGGCAACCTGTCGAACGCACCGGGCACACTGGCCATCAACGGCGATCTATCGCTCAGCGGCGGCTCGCTGCTTGCCTACAGCCTGGGCGAGGCCAACGCGGTGGGCGGCGCGTTCAATGATCTGGTAGCGGTGGGCGGCGATCTGGTCCTCGATGGCGTCCTGAACGTGGTGGCCACGCCAGGCGGTGCCTTCGACACCGGCATCTACCGGCTGATCAGCTATGCCGGGGGCCTGACCAACAACGGGCTGGCCATCGGGTCGATCCCTTCATCGGACTATTTCATTCAGACCTCGGTGGCCAACCAGGTCAATCTGGTCAACACCAGCGGTCTTACGCTCAACTACTGGGATGGCGCCGTTGGGCCGAAGAACAACGCGGTCGTCAACGGCGGCGATGGTCTGTGGCAGACCTCCGCTGGCAACGACAACTGGACCGATGCCATCGGCACGCCCAACGCGCCCTTCACCAACCGCGCCTTTGCAATATTCACCGGGCTGCCCGGAAACGTCAGTGTCGACAACAGCCTCGGGCCAGTGACAGCCTCGGGCATGCAGTTTGCTGTCGATGGCTATGTAGTGGGGGGCGACGTGCTGACCCTGGTAGACGCGCCGTCTGCTCCGGGTATTTCGGTGATCCGGGTAGGTGATGGCACCGCGGCGAGCCCTGGCTACACCGCGACGATCAACGCGGTCCTGACCGGCGCCAGCGCACTGGCCAAGGTAGATGGCGGTACGTTGGTGCTCACTGCCGCCAACACCTATTCCGGCGGCACGGTGATTGAGGACGGCACCTTGCAGTTGGGCAATGGCGGCACGTCAGGTACGATCGTGGGCGATGTCACCGACAACGGTCTGCTGGTCTTCAACCGTTCCAACACGGTGGCGTTCGCGGGTGCAATCTCGGGTACGGGCGGCGTCGACCAGATCGGCACCGGCACTACCCTCTTGGGCAGCCCCGCCAACACCTACAGTGGGGCCACCCGGGTCAATGCGGGCGTATTGCAGGCGGGTGCCACATCTACCTTGAGTCGCAATTCGGCCGTGACCGTCGCAGCTGCCGCGGCGCTCAATCTCAACGGTTTCTCGCAGACTGTCGCTGGCGTGACCAATGCCGGGCGAGTCATTTTGGGTGCAGGCGCCCTGCCCGGCACCACGCTGACCACGCGGGATTACGCTGGCCTCGGCGGCACACTGGAGATAAACACGTTCCTCGGCGGCGACGGGTCACCATCGGACCGGCTGGTGATTGATGGGGGTGCCGCTGCCGGTAGTTCCATCATCGTCGCCCGCAATGCAGGCGGGCTTGGCGAACTCACTACCGGAAACGGTATTCTCGTGGTCGATGCGGCCAATGGCGGGATCACCAGCGGCACTGCGTTCGTACTGAGGGCGCCGGTGCTGGCGGGCCCATATGAGTATGGACTACGGCGAGGCAGCGCTGACGGCAGCTCTGCCGAAAGCTGGTACCTGACCTCCACCCTGGACTGCGGGGCTGCGGGTGCGCCATCCCCCGCCTGCCCGTCACCACCCGATCCGCCTGTGCCTCCACCGGATCCGCCTGTACCGCCGCCCTCGCCCCCGCCCGCATACAGGCAAGAGGTGTCCTTGGCTGCTGCGCTCCCCACCATGGCAGCCATCTACGCACGAGCAGTCGTGGACACGCTGCATGAGCGAGTGGGCGATGAGTACTTGCTTGGCGAGCGAGGGCAGAGCGCCTCAGCAGACGCTGGCCTTGGCGGCGCGTGGGTACGGGCGCTGCACCACGATGGTGAGCGCGACGGAGGCAACCAGGGAATCTATGGAGACAAGGGGCCGGGTTTCGACTACACATTTGATGTGTTGCAACTGGGCGTGGATCTCTACCGCTCCATCAACCAGGACGGCAGCCATCAGCGTGCCGGTGGTTACCTGGCCTACGGGAAGGCACGTGGCAGCGTGCGACACAACTGGCTTGACTACGATTTCCATGCTGGCACGGACGAGTTCGACGCGCGCACCCTTGCCGCGTACTGGACCGCGTTCTCGCCCCGTGGCGCCTACGTTGATGGCGTTGCGCAGTACACGTGGTATGACATGCGAGCAAGATCCACCCGGCTGCCGGACACGTTTACCAATGGGACGGGCATGCTGGCGTCTGTGGAAGCGGGCTGGCCATGGCTGCTGGGCCAGGGTCGAAGCGGTGATGCGAGTGAGGCAGGTTGGCGCATTGAGCCCCAGGCCCAGGTCATCTGGCAGAAGACCTCGCTGGACGATCTGGTCGACTCGGCCGCGCGGGTACGTTACAGCGATGGCGATGCCAGTGTTGCCAGGCTGGGCGTACGGCTCAACCGGGTTGGTCTCAGGGCGGCAGCTTCAGGCGACCTAGCCACAAGTTGGTGGATCCGCGCCAATGCTTGGCATCAGTTCAGTGGATCGCCAACGACCGAATTTTCCAGTGCAAGCGGCTACGTCCCCTTCACGGCAGACCTCGGAGATAGCTGGGGCGAAGCTGGCCTCGGTGGCACCTGGCAGGTCACTGCCACTGGGTACCTGTTTGCCGATGCGGACTACACGTGGAGCTTTGATGGCGAAGAATCATCATGGAATGGAAAGGTAGGCATGCGTTGGCAATGGTAGTGCCTGCCACGTGATCGCCCCTCCAGCGGGTTGAGTGGTCAACGCTAGAGGCGTCTGTTTCCCTACACCCCTCATTGCCCAATCGAGACAGCCGGCAGATCATTCGATGGCCGGCACCGGAGGTAATTGCGGTTCCGGTCCAGCGCCTGCTCCCAACCATTGCCGACACGGCGAATTACCCGGCCCTCTGAGCACGAAACGCCTGCTGCCTTCGCCTCGGCTGTCCCTAGCGCGGGAATTTCCAGCACCACCGCAGACGGACGCGGACGCCCAAGCGCGTGTGAAATGCCGTCCTGCATCGAGAAGTCGAGCTCGTTGCAGTACGAGTGCGTCCAGGGGCGCACGTCATTAGCCAAGAGCTTCCGACAATCAAGCGTCGGCACAGCAACAACGTTATGGCTCGGATTGACCCGGGGCAAGCCTTTGCCTTTGGCCGTTTGCGTCTGGCCGAAAGCGGAGCCGCACGCCACAACTGACATCACAAAGAAAATTGCCCGAGCATCCACTGCTACATCCCCCGTTCCTTGGGGGAATGATAGCCATCGGAAGTGGTCTCCGCGTCGGGAAAAGCCCTACGTTTCGAGCCCCGCACTAGACGCACCCTCCGGAGCAGGGCGATCAGCCGGCGGAGATTCCGACCTTGTGCCCCACTCTGCAGTTGCGACCCCACCCTCACCTGAGGCTGCGGCGCCGCATCTGGCTACTCACCTATACCCCCACCGCTCGCACTGAGGCCACCAACTCTGGCCAACATCATTTGGCAGCCGAACCCTCCAGCGCCGGCTCATCCAACCCAAGCAATTCCATCTCCGCCAGCGAGAACGCCTTGGCGCTCCCCGCCGCCGTGACGACCAGGCGGTAATGACGATATCGCGCCGGCGCCTCCAGCCGGAACGGCCGCGTATACCGCGCCCACTCGAAGACTTCGCCCTCGCGCCGATCCAACGTCTTCCACGTCGCGCCGTCGTCAGACCCTTCAAGCACCCAACTGGTCGGATACCCGCCCGTGCTCCCGGAGGTCAACGTGTAGAAGCGCACGGGCGAAGCAGGCCTGCGGTCGAAGGCCCAGGTAATCGACACCGGCGTCGCCGTCTGGAAACTGGCTTCGGTGAGCGAACTGTTGTCGAACAGCACATCTGCGCCGGCACCCGCGGCATTGCTCGCGGCCGTACCGCGGCCGGCGCCGGTGAAGTCAGCCAATGCAGCAGGACGCGCGTCACCCGCAGTCAACGACGGCGGCAGCGCCTTCGCGTCGCTCCCCCAGGCTGCCGGGCGCGGCGACATCGTGAACTCGATATTCGCCCCCGCAGCCAACAACCGGTGCGGGATCACCGTGCGATTCCACGGCTGACCGTTCACCTTGACGCCCTCGACGTAGACATTCTCCTTGCTGTTGTTCGGCGCGCTGACCACCAGCGACTTTCCGTTCTCCAGGTGCACCGTCGCGCGGGTGAATAACGGCGAGCCGATCGCCAGGTACTCGCTGCCCATCTGCAGCGGATACAGGCCCAGCATCGACAGCAACCACCAGGCCGACGACTCACCATTGTCCTCGTCGCCCGGATACCCCTGGCCGATTTCCGAGCCGACGTACATCCGTGCCAGGGTCTCGCGCACGATCTCCTGGGTACGCCACGGCTGCCCGGCATACAGGTACATCCACGGTACGTGGTGCGCGACCTGGTTGGAGAATCCCCACTGGCCCATGCGCACGTCGCGCGCTTCCACCATCTCGTGGATGACGCCACCGTAGGAACCGGTGAACCCTGCCGACTCCGGCGTGGCGAAGTAATCATCCAGCTTGCGCGCCAAGCCCTCGCGGCCGCCATAGAGGCTGGCCAGGCCTTGCCCGTCATGTGGCACCAGGAACGCAAAGCCCCAGCCGTTGGTCTCGGTATAGTCGTGCGCGTGGCCCCAGACGCGCGGGTCGTATTCGCCCGCCTTCGATTTCCAGGTGCCATCCGCCTCGCGGCCCTGGAAGAACCCGATCGACGGGTCGAACATGTGTACATAGTTCATCGCGCGATAGCGGTAGTACGCGCTTTCCTCACGCAGGCGCTGGCGCGGCAGGAACGGCGTCGGCGCCTCGGCCATCGCCGCCAGCATGTTGCTGATGCCGAAATCGTTGATGTAGCCCTCCAGCGCCCACGACACGCCCTCCCCCACCGAACTCGGCGTGTAGCCGATGAAAGGCGCCACTGCCATGCCCTTGCGGCCGACGTGCTCATCGGGAGGCAACACCGCCGCATTCTTCATCGCTGCTGCGTAGATGCCGGCGGCATCGAGCCCCGGCACGCCCTTGACGAACGCATCGGCGAATGCGGCGTCCGAACTCGTGCCCGTCATCAGGTTGGCGTAGCCCGGCGAAGACCAGCGGGGTACCCAGCCGCTATCCCGGTACTGCTGGATGAAGCCGTCGATCATCGCGCCAGCTTGGCGCGGTGCCAGCAGCGCCTGGGCGGCCCAGACCGTGCGGTAGGTGTCCCAGAAGCCATTGTTGACGTAGAGCTTGCCGTCCGCGATCGGCGCGCCGGTCTGCGTGGCCGTGGTCCCGGCGGGAATGTCCTTGCCTGCCGAAGACTGCACGGCATGCCGCCACACGGGCGCCTCATCGCTGCCGAAGTTCTCGTGCGTGGCATTCGGATACAGGAACAGTCGGTACAGATTGGAGTACAGCGTGGTGAGCTGGTCCTGCGTCGCACCCTCCACTTCGATCACGCCGAGCTTCTTGTCCCACGCCTGCTGCGCGCGCTCACGCACGTCTTCGAAGCGATCGCCTTCGCCGATCTCCAGCTCTAGGTTTCGCCGTGCCTGTGCCACGCTAACCAGTGAGGTGGCCATCCGCATGTTGACGGTGCGCTCCTTGCCGGCGTCGAAGCGGAAATAGCCGGCGACGTTGCGCCTGGGCACCGCTCCCTTCGCCCCGTCGGTGGCGACGAGCTTGCTGCTGGCGGTCACCGGCCGGTCGAAACGCGCATAGACGAACATGCGCGTGGCGCCGTTGGACAGCCCGCTGCGCGTGTCGGTGTAGCCGGTGAGTTCGCCGGTTTCGGGCGAGAGCGAGAGCCCGCCGCGATCATCGACGTTGTCGAACACCAGGCTGGCGTCATCGCCGGGAAAGACGAAACGCATCATGGCAGCGCGATCAGTCGGCGCGATTTCGGCAATGATGCCGTTGTCGAAACGCACGCGGTAATGGTGCGGCTGCGCGATCTCGTTCTCGTGCCGGAATGTCAGCGCCCGATCGGCGCGATTCACCGGCGGCACACCATGGGCGAGTGACGGCATCACCTGGAAGGTCTGGCGATCGCCCATCCACGGGCTGGTCTCATGCGTCAGCGCCAAGGCTTCCAGCCGTGGGCGGTTGGCGGCGTCGTTGCCCTGCGCATATTCGTAGAACCAGCTCATCGAGCCTGCGTCGGTCACTGGCGCCCAGAAATTGAAGCCATGCGGCATCGCGGTGGCGGGAATGTTGTTGCCGCGCGAAAAACTGCCGCTGGAATTGGTGCCGCGGGTCGTCAGCACATGGTCGCTGGGATGCGCGGATGCCACTTTTTCCACGGCATCGGTGATGCGGATATCGTCCACCCACCCGGCGAAGCGGCCTGCATTCGACGGCGCCTGGTACGCCAGGACGATCCGCTTGATGCGCTTGCCCGCCGCCACCGTGCCGATGCGCGACTGCTTGTGGTTCCACTGCCCGGTGTACAGCGACTTGGATGCCCCCTGCGCGCGGGCCGACAGTCCGAAACCTTGCTGGTCCAGCGCCCCGAGGTCCTGCAAACGGCTGCCGTCGTCGAACTCCAGGTCGATGGCGACCCAGGTGCTTGGATAGGCCAGGTCACCCTCGACGAACTCGGGGAACACCACGTAGGAGAGCGTCGTCGCGCCCGTCACCGGGATGTCGACGTCGAACAGCACCTGTCGCGCTTCGCCGCCGCCGTCCTGAATCTTTCCGCCATAGGCCAGCGAGCGCACGCCGGTGAAACCGACATGGGGACGGGCCGTGTACGCGGCGTCGGGACCATCGGCCAGGCGCAGGCGCATGTCGACTTTCCCGCTGCGTCCCGCCCGGGCCAGCAACGGCTGCGGCTCGCCCGTCTCGAAGGAGGTGTGGAAGCCGTCACTCACCGCTGCAGATGAAGCGGGGCCATCGGGTCGCGGCGCGCCCGTCGCAAGCAAGGGGACCAGCAGGCACGCGACTACGGCGACAATCCCGCGCGGACGGCGGGGAAGCATCAAGGTCATCACATCATCCTTCCAGACAGATAAGCCGCTCATCGCACGACGTTGAGCACTTCGTGGCATGCGCCCATGGTGTGGTAGTCGGTCTTGCCGGCCGGGCTCTTCTCGTCGTCGTACTTGCGGTTGTTCACATCGAGGATGCGGAACCATGCGCCGTAGGTGTGATCCACCATGTGCTGCCACGCGTACTGCCACAGCCGCTCGTACCAGTCCCAGTAGGTCGCATCACCGGTCCGGTGCGCGAGCAGCGCGGCGGCGGCGAGCGATTCGGCCTGCACCCAGAAGTACTTGTCGTCGTCGCAGACGTAGGCCGCGCCTTCGACACGCGCATCGCCGCTGGCCGCATTGCGCAGGCCCTCGTAGGCGAAGCCATAGACCATGCCGCCATGTTCGGCGTCCCATGAATTCTCCAGCGCCACATCGAACAGCCGGCGCGCGGTGGGTACCAGCCACTCGGCGTCGACATGGCGGTCCAGGATCAACAGCAGCTTGGCCCATTCGGTCTGGTGACCGGGCTGGAAGCCCCAGGGGCGGAACAGGTGCTTCGGATCGTCCAGGTGGTAGGTCCAGTCGATGTTCCAGTCGGCGTCGTAGTGTTCCCACACCAGCCCGCCGGCCTTTGCCGCGTGGCGTCTTGTCATGGCGTCGGCCAGCGCCAGTGCGCGGTCGAAGTATCGCTGCTCGCCACTGGCTTCGAACGCCGCCAGCATCGCCTCGCACATGTGCATGTTGGCGTTCTGGCCGCGGTAGCCAGTGAAGTTCCACTCGGCATCGGCCTCGTCGCGGTACAGCCCGTGCTGCGGCTCCCAATAGCGCGCTTCGAGCAGTGCCCAGGTCTCGTCCATCCAGCCACGAGCTTCCTCGAAGCCGGCCTTGAGCCCGCACGAATACGCCAGCAGGACGAACGCCACGCCGTAGCAGTGGTTGGTTGCGTCTTCAACCTGCCCATCGCGCAGGGTCCAGGCATAGCCGCCGGTCTGCGGGTTGCGATGCACCTGGCGCAGGTAATCGAGCCCGTGGCGCGCAGCGGCGAGGTACTGCTCGCGCAAGGCGGCGTCATCGCCGAACTCGCGCGCGGCCATGACGTAGTTGAAGACGAAGCGCGTGCTACTGACCAGGTGGCGATGGCTGCGATCGTAGACGGTGCCGTCATCCTTGAAGTAATGGAAGAAGCCGCCGTCCGGATCGATGCAGCGCGGGTGGTAGAACGCCATCGTCTCGGCGATATGTTGGCGCAGGAAGACGGGCGAGCGGAAATCGGGCAGGTTTTCAGGCGACATCGGGATATTGCTCCTTGAGCAGTTGCTGTACGTCGCCGAGCCCAGGCATGGCCGCGAACGCACCGTTACGGGTAACCGCGATGGCACCCACCGAAGCGGCGAAGCGCAACGCGTCGTTGATCGCCTCGCGATCACGAACGAACTCGTCCAGTTGCGCGGTATCGATGCCGGCCTGGACCAGATGGAACAGCAGCCCGCCGACGAATGCATCACCCGCGGCGGTGGTATCGATCGCCTTGACCCGGGGACTGCTTAGCTCGCCCTCCCCTTCCCTGGCGTACCAGCGGATCGGCCCGGGGCCATCGGTGATGACCACCCAGCGCACGCCGCTTTGCAGCAACCGCGTCACTACGGCGCGCTCGTCACCGTCCTGGGCGAGATATTCGAGTTCATTGCGTGCCAGCTTGACCACATCGGCCTGCACCAACGCCTGCCACAGCAGGGGACGCGGATCGACCTCCTGCGGCCACAGCATCGGGCGCAGGTTGAGGTCCATGCTCACCAGCACCCCGGCGTCGCGCGCCCGTCGCATGCCCTGCAAGGTCGCGCTGGCCGACGGTTCGCCGGTCAGGCTGTTGGAGCAGACGTGGAACGCGCCGGCTCCGATGAAGCAGTCCGCGTGGAAGTCGGCGGCCCGGAACAGCAGATCGGCAGCCGGCGGGCGATAGAAACTGAAGCTGCGCTCGCCCTCCTGGTCGATGGCGACGAATGCGAGCGCGGTGCGCGCGGCGTCGGTGCGCACCACGTGATCGGTGCGCACGCCGGTGGCATGAAGGCTTTCCAGCAGGAAGTCACCGAACATGTCGGCGCCCAGCGCGCCGACGAACTGCGCCGGGGCACCGAGACGGGCCGCGGCGACGGCGACGTTGGCGGGCGCGCCGCCCGCATGCTGGACAAAAGTACGCGGGCTGGCCGGGGTATCCACTGGCTGGGCGAAGAAATCGATCAACGCTTCGCCGAAACAGACGATGGTGCGGAGAGGGACCTGGGTCTTCGTCGCCCCGAGGCGGACGGGTGTGCTCATGGGAGGTGGGGTACTCGCGGGTCTGGCGCCGCGATGGCGCGGCAAGGGAAAAACCGGGGCGGCGCTATGGAACCGGTCACGACTGCGGTTCCCCGCAGCTGCCGCGCACCACCAGCTGCACCGGTGCGATCGCGCGGCGCGGCGGCGCATCGGGATCGCGCACGCGCTCAAGCAGCATCTCGGCGGCCATGCGGCCGCAGGCGCGCGGCTTGACGGCCAGGGTGGTGAGCGGCGGCGTCGAAAGCGCCGCTTCGCTGATGTCATCGAAACCGGTAAGGGCGAAGTCCATGCCGGGCTGCAAGCCGCGTGCGCGCAGCCCGAGCATCAGGCCAAGGGCGACGTTGTCGTTGTAGCAGACGGCCGCCGTCACGTCTGGCGCCTGCGCGAACAATGCGGCGGTGCGCACGGCCGCGTCCACGCGGGTAGGACTCGACTCGACCAGCCAACCCGGCTCCGGCTCGATGCCGACGCCGCGCAGCGCCTCCAGATAGCCTTCGCGGCGCTGCCGGCAAGAGCTGGAGTCCGAATGCCCGCCGAAGAAGGCGATGCGCCGATGGCCGAGCGCGTGCAAATGCTCGGCGGCCCGGCGCGCGCCGCGCTGGTTGTCCAGCGCGAGGAAATCCCAGTCGTGGCCGGCCAGCTCGCGATTGAACACCAGCACCGGCATGCGCGATCCGAGCACGCGCTGCACGGCGATGGCATCGCTGTGCTCGGCGGGCGAGAGGATGATGCCCGCCGGTGCATGTTCGACCAGCGACTCGAGCACGGCCTGCTGCCGCTGCGGCGATTCGGCGGTGCTGCCCAGCAAGGTCACGTAGCGTCCCGCGCCCAGTGCTTCGTCGACGCCCGCGGCGAATTCGGCGAAGAACGGGTTGGATAGATCATTGATGACCAGTGCGACCGAAGAGGAAGTCTGCTTGCGCAGGTTGGCGGCGGCCCTGTTGTAGACGTAGCGCTGGCGCTTGAGTTCGGCCTCGACGCGTGCGCGGGTGTCGATATTGACGAGCGGACTGCCGCGCAGCACCAGCGAAACGGTCGCACGCGAGACGCCGCAGGCCTGGGCGATGTCGGTCACGGTGACCGCGCCGCGGCCGGACTTCGTCCGCGGCTTGGGCTTGTCTGCATCCATACGGTTCTCCTCGATGCGGCGCTTTGGCCGCAGCGGATTATTGTCCATGTGGATCGATTCAAGTGGGCAGCGTGCGACCAAGTCGCGGGATCGCCGGATCAACCGCCGGAATGCGCGGGCGAGGGGCAAGCAGGCGCCGGACGCATCGCAGCGTCCCTGCCCCATTCCCCGGGCGTGTTCCCGAGCGCGTAGCGCAGCTCGCCGCCCTGCCGCAACTGCGACCAGTCCAGCCAGACCTGGTCGTGGGCATGGCCATCGAATGCCACGCCGTTGACGTACTGCACGCCATGGCCGTCGGCGCCGGGGGCTTCGATGCGCAGCTGGCGACCGCCGCCCAGGTCCAGGTCGACGCGCGCAAAGCGCGGCGGATGCAACAGCACCTGCCCGGTGCCGGGCATCCCCGGATACAGGCCGATCGCACTGAACAGGTACCAGGCCGACATCGTGCCCAGGTCGTCGTTGCCGGTGACGCCGTTCGGCCGGTTGACGAACAGCGTCTGCGCCGCGCGCACGACGACGGCGGTACGCGACGGGTCGCCCAGCAGCGTGTACATCCACGGCACGTGCATCGTCGGTTCGTTGTTGGGATTGAACCGATACTGACCGTAATAGGCATACGGGCCGGCAACCCACGCCGCACGCGCGCCCTGCGGATCCTTGCGCAATTCGTCGATCGCGAAGAACTGATCCAGGCGTTCGAGCGTGCGCTCGCGCCCGCCCATCGCCTCGGCCAGGCCGGCCGGGTCCTGCGGCACGAGCCACTGGTACTGCCAGGCGGTGCCTTCATGGAAGCCGTAATGCGAGCGCGGGCTGTAGCGACCGTCCGGGGGCGTGAACCAGCTGCCGTCCTCCAGTCGCGGGCGCGGGAAACCAACGAAGCCGCTCTCCTCTTCTTTCAGCGAGGCATCCCACACGTTGCGCCAGTTGCCACCGCGCTGGCGCAACGCAGCCGCATCGTCGGCATGCCCCAGGCCATCGGCCATGGTGGCCAGCGCGCAATCGGCCAGGGCGTATTCGAACGTGGCCGAGCCGCCGTGATGGGGATCGACGTCCATGCCCTTGGAGGGGAATGCCCGGTCGAACTGCACGAAGCCGGCCGCCAGGTAATTGGCGTTGCCGCTGCGGCCGGCAAACCGCGAGTTCGCCGGCGGCACTTCCCATGCATTCTGGCGCAGCGCGGCCCACGCCTCAGCCTCATGGCCTTCCAGCGCGCCATAGCGCCACAAGTCGACCAGGAATGGCGTGACCGGATCGCCGGTCATGATGTTGGTCTCGAAATTCGCGTAGCCCCAACGCGGCAGCCATCCGCCCTGCGCGTGGATCGCCAGCACGGAGCGAGCGATGTCGCGCGCGCGCTCCGGCCGCAGCATCGCCAGCAACTGGTTCTGCGAGCGGTAGGTGTCCCATAGCGAGAAATACTCGTAATAGGTCCAGCCTTCGGCGCGATGGACCTGCTCGTCGTAGCCGCGGTAGCGGCCGTCGGCATCACTGCCGGTCATCGGCTGCAACAGGGCGTGGTAGAGCGCGGTGTAGAACACGGCGCGGTCATCGCCGTCGCCGCCGTGGATACGCACCGAAGCCAGCTCGCGGCGCCAGGCATCCTGCGCCGCGCTGCGCATTGCATCAAAGCCCAGCAGCTTGCCGTTGCGCATCCCATCAGCGCGTAGATTGATCCGCGCGCCCTCGGCATCGACATGCGAGATCGCGCTGACCGCCGTGACCGCGCGGCCCTTGCCCTTGCCGGCGGGCAGGTCGAAGGTCAACCACGCGCCGTTGAAAGGTTCGCTCTCGCCTTCCATGCTGACGCGCGAGCCAGGCGTGCCGCCTGACTGGCCCCAGGTGCCGAACGTCTTGAACGGGCGGTCGAATTCGATGCGGAACCAGGTCGTGTACTGATGGCCGCCGCAGAAGCTCTGCGTGGTGATCTTGCCTTCGACGGCGCGATCGCCGACCACCTCGATGCGGCTGCCGATCACCCGGTGCTTGGCGTTGGCCTGGCTGACGTTGACCAGCACGTGGCCCTGCGCCGCGCCGGCCGGGAAGGTGTAGCGCTCGGCGGCCGCGCGGGTCAGCGCCGTGGTCTCGACGTCGATCCCGCCGTAATCGGCCAGATGCACGCGGTAGTAGCCGGCCTGCCCCACTTCGCCCGCATGGTCGTAGGCCGAGCCGTAGCGGTCGTGGTCGAAGTGCTCGCGCTTGCCCGTATCGAAATCGCCGCCCGGGCCGATGGTGCCGGTGACCGGCAGCGTCGAGACCTGCCCGCCCTGTTCCCAGCAGCCGGCACCCGAAATGAAGGAATGGCCGAACCCGAGGATCTTCGGGTCGTCGTAGCGCCAGCCTGAGTAATGCTTGCCGGTGGGCGAGACCTGGATCAGGCCAAACGGCGCCGAGGCACCGGGGAAGGTGTTGCCGTCGTCCTTGCTGCCGATGAAGGTGTTGACCGTGCGGGCCAGGTCTTCGGCGGGTGCGCCCACGGCCATGGGCGGCAATGCCAGTGCGGCGAGCGCCGCGAACACACGCAGGGATCGGATCATTCGGGTCGACAGCAGGCTATGGGACACAACGCGCTCCTGGTTCGGCGGGTCTGAAGGGCGGAGATCCGGCGCGGCGACATGACACGGCCCATCCGAATCGTCCCGGCCGGCCGCAGGCCGCACGCTTGGAACGATCCAAATCCCCTGCCTCAACGCCCGCACGATCCCCCGCCACTCCAGTCGGCACATCAACTAGATCGATCTAAATAATCATACATCGCGGGCCGCCGCATTCTGCACTGCAGCAGGCAGCGCCTCTCGCCTGCCCCGAGGCGGCGGCCGGCAACGTCGACCGGAGGCCGACTGCTGCGCAGCAGCATGCGGACCGGAGAATCTCGTGCTACAAATTTTTTACGCCGATCTAGATCGATCCAAATTCCACACGGAGGGATGGCCGTGACAGGGAACCGCCGCACCGGGCGCGCTTGGGGCTTCTGGGATCAAACTTCGGCGCGAAATTTAGATCGTTTTAATTTTCGCAACGTTCAACGAGAGAGGGGTTGAATCTGATGTCACGCACACATAACCGCAGTTCCTTGTCCGCCGCCATCGCGGTGGCGCTGGTGGCCGCAGCGGCGCTGCCCGTGGCCGCGTTCGCGCAGGAAGCCACGCAGCCGGCCGCCCCGTCCACGCAAGCCACCGACCTGGATGCAGTCACCGTGGTCGGCTATCGCTATGCGATCGAAAAGAGCCTGGACCAGAAGCGCAACGCGAACGCCATCATCGAAGTGGTCAATGCCGAGGACATCGGCAAGTTCCCCGACAAGAACGTCGCCGACGCGCTGCAGCGCGTGCCCGGCGTGATCGTCAGCCGCGACGGCGGCGAAGGCAAGAACGTCAGCGTCCGCGGCCTGTCCCCGGAGCTGACGCTGACCGAATTGAACGGCAACTACATCGCCTCGGCCGAATCCAACGGCGACCCGACCCGCTCGTTCAACTACACCCTGCTGCCGGCGAACATGCTGTCCAGCGCCGAACTGTTCAAGACGCCCGAAGCGCGCATCGACGAAGGCGGCGTGGGCGGCACGGTGATCCTGCACACCCGCCGTCCGCTGGAGATGGAATCCAACACCGGCTTCGTCTCCGCCGAAGGCACCTACGCCGACACCACCAGCAAGACCGACGGCCAGTTCGCCGCCTCCTACGCCTGGCACGACAAGGAAGATCGCTTCGGCGTCTTCGTCGGCTACACGCAGCAAAAGCGCACCATCCGCACGCTGGGCGCCAGCACCGAAAGCTGGCAGTGGTATGGCCGCGACGAAGGCGGCACGGCGGTGGACGTCAACGGCAACCCGTCCGATTTCAACTCCAACTGGTGGGGCGGCACCGGCTTCTGGGACCAGAACGGCAACTACTACACCGGCTTCATGATGCCGACCTCGGTCAACGAGGACATCAAGGAAGAAGAGCGCGACCGCAAGGGTGGGCAGCTGACCTTCCAGTTCAAGCCGACCGACAACTTGACCCTGACCGCGAACTACTTCCGCTTCGACCTCTCGCAGGACTCGGAAACCAACTCGCTGAAGATTCCGGAATGGAGCATCGCGCGCTACTACGGCGACGGCAACTGGCCCGGCGGGCGCATGCTCGATGGCCTGACCATGGACCCGAGCGGCACCATCGTCACCGGCGCGGACTACAGCGTCCATCCGGGCAAGACGTACTACTGCAGCGAGGCCCAGGCCGCTGCCGCCGGCATGGCGCCGGGCGGTTGGGGTTCGGATGACTGCACGATGCCGACGCCGCAGCTCACCGGCAGCTACAACATCGAAAAGGCACGCTCGCAGACCGTCGACCTGGAAGCGGAATGGCGCGGCGAGTCGGTGGATGTCACCACCAAGGTGGGCCGCACGTGGGCCGCAGGCGGCCCTTCGCTGCAGTTCGCGCTGCCGATCAAGCCGCGCCGCCAGAATGCGGACGGCAGCTGGAGCCTGGGCAACTACGCCAGCGCCTGGGACCTCACCGCCACGCCGTCGATGACCTTCTCGCCGGAGCTGATGCAGAACCTGCGCGACGGCCTCCTGCAGGTCGACCTGGGCTCGACCGGCTCGTCGTGGACCCGCAACACCACCGAGCAGAAGTACGCCCAGATCGATACGACCTGGCATACCGACATGAATTTCCTGGACTCGATCCAGTTCGGCCTCAAGGCGCGTGACGGCGGCATCCACCGCAGCACCGGCAACAGCTACTGGGTGTGCCCGGGCACCGATCCGTCCGACTACGAGAACCGCTTCTGGAACGGCCGCTGCAACGACCTGGCCAGCCAGTTCTCGCCGAGCCTGTTGAAGTCGATCGGCAACCTCACCGGCGGCATCAATGCCAGCGCGTTCCCGGCGATCAACTTCCCGGCCTACATCGCCTATCTCAACGACACGTACGGGGACATGCAGACCCGCAACGAAGACAACTTCATCTACAACGTCGACGAGAAAATCTACTCCACCTACCTGCAGGCCAACTTCCACACCGAGCGCCTGCGCGGCAACGTCGGCGTGCGCATCGCCAGCACCCGTCAGCATGCCGATTCGACGGACAAGATCACCGCCTACAACGACTATTTCTTTGATGGCGCCGATGGCAATCCCCTGCCCTGCCAGCAGGGCGCGGCGGCACCCGGTGGCGCGCCGGCCGACACCTACTGCGGCACCGAGGGCTTCTGGCGACTGTCCGACAGCGAGCAGCGCAAGGAATCGTTTGCTGTCAGCTCGCTTGATCGCACGTACAACGACGTGCTGCCGAGCCTGAACCTGGCCTACGACCTGACCGAGAACCTGGTCCTGCGCGGCGCCGCTTCCAAGGTGATCGCGCGTCCGAGCTACGACAGCATCGCCGCGCCCGGCAGCCTGGAGTACTACAGCCAGGAATACGTCAACGACCGTCGCCTCACCGGCGGTGCGGGTGAGCTGGGCTGGTACGGTTCGGGCAGCAACAAGAACCTGGAGCCCTACCGCGCCGATCAGTACGACCTCGGCCTCGAATGGTATTTCCACCCGGGCTCGGTGCTGGGCGTGGCGCTGTTCCGCAAGAACGTCAGCAACTTCACCGTGCCGGTGATCGCCGACGTGGACATGGTCGTCAATGGCGAAACCGTGACGGTGCAGAACTACTCGACCGAAGCAGGCGGCCGCGACGCGGTCTCGCAGGGCGTGGAGCTGTATGCGCAGCACACGCTGGACTTCGGCCTCGGCTTCCAGGCCAACTACACCTACAACGACACCAACGAAGCGGCCATCACCCTGGAAGACGGCACCGAGCTGGGTGAGTCTCCGCTGGTCGGCAGTGCGAAGAACCAGGCCAACTTCACCGTGTTCTACGAGAACGAGAAGCTGCTGCTGCGTGCTTCGTACAACCGTCGCGGTGAGGTGGTCCAGGGGCTGGTCAACGGCTTGAACGTCTACGATGAGCCGTACCAGCAGATCGACCTCAACGCCGCGTACAACTTCACGCCGGCGCTCAGCCTGACTGCATCGGTGCTCAACCTCACCGAGGAAGAGACCCGCTCGCACCTGGGCAACGACACCAAGGCCCGCTTCTACACCAACAGCTACGCCGGCCGCGTCATGTACCTCGGCGTGACCTACAAGTTCTGATGTGCTCTCCCTGCCTCCCCGCGCCAGCAGGCCGGGGAGGTTTTTACGGCAGTTGCCCCTCCTCCCCGGGGCAACTGCCGTCTTGTTGACTGGACAACCCGAGTGCACGCGCCCGGCACCCCGTCTTGTCGAATCCGGGCAGATGGGCATCATCGGCGATGCGAGCCAATGGCCCGCCGCCACCTGGGCAACCCCTGACGGAACCGCCAATGATCTTTACCCGCACTGCACCGAAGCTGCCTTCCTTGTGGCAATGCCTGCTGTGTATCGGCCTGCTGGCGACAATCCGTGACGCCGCGATGGCGCAAGCCTTCAGCGAGACCCGCATCGACGCGGGCTGGCAGTTCCGCCAGCACCCCAGCAGCCCGCAGGCAGATTCGCACCCGCAGGCGCGCCAGTGGCAACCCGCGACGGTACCGGGCACGGTCCACACCGACCTGTTCGCCCGCGGCCTCATCCCCGATCCTTACGTGGGCGCGGCCGAAGCGGACCTGCAGTGGATCGGCGTGGCCGACTGGGAATACCGCACCACCTTCGACGTATCGCCCTCGACCCTGGGCGCCGCGCGCAGCGACCTGGTGTTCGAAGGCCTGGACACCTTCGCCGAGGTCTTCGTCAACGGCGAGAAGCTGCTCGACGCCGACAATTTCTTCCGCACCTGGCGGGTGCGGGTGCAAGGCCGGCTGCGCGAACACGGCAACGAGCTGCGCGTGGTGCTGCATTCGCCGATCAATCGCCTGCTCCCCCAGGTGCAGGCAATGCCAGTGAAGATCGCCGGCAACTATCCCTCGCCCTACGGCGATGAGCCAGCGAATGCGATGACCGCCAACTTCGTGCGCAAGCCCGGCTATCACTACGGCTGGGACTGGGGCCCGCGCTACGTCACCGCCGGTGTGTGGCGGCCGGTGAAACTGCAGAGCTGGGACGCGGTGCGCATCGCCGACATGCAGCTGCGCCAAGCGCAGGTGAACAAACAGCGTGCCCAGCTCGATGTGCGCATCAGCGTGGACGCGGCGCGTGCCGGTACGTACGCACTGCGTCTTTGGCAGACCGCGCCGAATGGCAAGCGCACGCAGGTGGCGGAACGCGACGTGGCCCTGCAGGGCATCGACGGCGAAGTGATCTCGCTGCCCGTGACCGTGGATCAGCCGCAGCGTTGGTACCCGAACGGCTACGGCGCGCAGCCGCTGTATCGCTACGACGTGGAACTTCGCCAGGGCCGCCAGGTGCTGGCGCAGGCCAGCAAGCGCACTGGGCTGCGCAGCGTGGTGCTGCGTACCGACGCGGATGCGCAAGGCGCCACCTTTCGTTTCGTCATCAACGACATCCCGGTATTCGCCAAGGGCGCCAACTACATACCCTTCGACATGTTCGCGCCACGGGTGAGCGATGCCCAGCTGCGTCGCGTCCTGCAGTCTGCCGCGGACGCGAACATGAACATGATCCGCGGCTGGGGCGGCGGCCTCTACGAAAGCGACCGTTTCTACGACCTGGCCGACGAGCTGGGCCTGATGGTCTGGCAGGACTTCATGTTCGGTGGCGGCATGCAGCCGGCCTACGACAAGGCGTTCCGCGACAACGTGATCGCCGAGGCCCGCGACAACGTGCGCCGCCTGCGCGATCACCCGAGCATCGTTCTGTGGTGCGGCAACAACGAAGAAGAGATCGCCTGGAAATACTGGGGCGGCGGCGACCAGGGCCAGGCGCTGAAGGCGCGTGATCCGGCGTTCGGGCAGAAAGTCTGGGACGGCTACGTGCAACTGTTCGGGCGTGATCTGCGAAAGCTCGTGGACGAGGAAGGCGGCGGCATCCGCTATTGGGCCAGCTCGCCCAGCAACGACCTGGCCGAAATAGCGAATACTCCTGCTGCCGGCGATATGCACTACTGGGAGGTCTGGGGAAATCCTGCGCATCCGCCGGTCAAATACCTGGAGATCACGCCGCGTTTCATGTCCGAGTACGGCCTGCAGGCCTGGCCGGATCAGCGCACCGTCGATGCCTTCGCCCCTCGCCAGGAACAGGGCGTTGCCACGCCGGTGATCGAGGCCCACCAGAAATTCATGGCTGGCAAGGGCAACGAGCGGCTGATGCACTACGTCGAGATGGAATTCGGCACACCGAAGGACTTCGGCGACTTCATCTATCTGAGCCAGGCCATGCAGGCCGAAGGCATTGAGCAGGCCGCCCTGCACCACCGGGCCAGCCGCCCGTACACGATGGGTTCGCTGTACTGGCAGCTCAATGACGTATGGCCGGGCGCCTCATGGTCGAGCGTGGACTGGTTCGGGCGCTGGAAGGCCTTGCAGTTCCATGCGCGCCGCTTCTTTGCGCCGGTTGCGGTGGCCACGCTGCGTGATGCGCAGGGCAAGACTGGGGTCGGCCTGATCAACGACCGAACAAGCGCGCGCAGCGGCGAGCTTCGCCTGCGGGTGATGTCGCTGACCGGAACCCCGCTTCGCGATGAGCGCAAGTCGGTCCAGCTGGCCCCGTTGTCTGCGACGAAGATCGCCAGTTACAGCGACGCGGCGTTACTGGGCGATGCCGATCCGCGGACGACGGTGGCGGTGTTCGAGCTGGCCGTTTCGGGCGAGCCGGTGTCGCGGCGCGTCATCTACTTCAGCGCGGCCAAGGACATGAAGTGGCCCGACCCCCACCTGCGCGGCGAGTTGCGCCGGGATGGGGACGGCTATGCGCTGGATCTGCGCAGCCAGGCGCTAGCGCGTGCGACGTGGATCGACTTCGGCGATCTCGAAGTCGCGTTGTCCGACAATGCGCTGACATTGCTCCCTGGTGAAACCACGACCGTGCGGGTTAAAACCACCGCAGGGCTGGAGACACTGCGCGGTGCCTTGCGCCTGCGCTCGCTGGCAGATGCGGTGCAGCCTGGGTCACGTTGAGGCGCGGGTGCGGGTGCGTGCTACGCACCGGGCGGGGCGCCATACAGAAGGTGCTCTACGCAGCGCTTAGTGATTGGCGGGCTGCGTACGCCGTTCGTCGTCGCTACGCTGCGCAGTCGCGCGGCTTTGCGCGAACTCCGGGAAGGTTTCCGCCAGCGTCGCAGTGTCCGGCAGGATGTAGAACACCCCACCCCGCTCGAACGTGGGGCGCATCACCAGCTCGTAGAACTCCGGCGAGACGTTGATGCAACCATGCGTGACGCGGTTGTCGTCCGGCGTCGGAGAGGCCAGGCGTTCGGCGCGCTTTTCGGACGGCACGCCCGTCGCCGTCGGGTGGATGGAGACTGCGGAGTCGTAGTCCACCCACAGCACGCGGCCAGCGTCCACCGAGGGGCCAAAGCCGCCGATAAAGCGGCCCGCGGGCGTGGTGCGATCGCGCCCGGGGATTTCGCGCAGCGCCAGACCGGCCACGCCCGGGGCGGAGTGATCACCGACCGCCGAGCCAAAAAGTCCAGGCGCCGCACCGCGAAGCTTGCCGTCGCCGCCAAACACCAGGATCTGCGCGGCGGCCTTGTCCATGATGGCGAACGGATAACCCTGGCTGTCCTTGCTCGCGGTCACCCACCCGGCAAGCTGGATCACCGTGTCCGACACTTCCTGGCCTTCCGGCAGCTGGTCCACGGCGACCGCGGGTTGCGCGGCGGGCTCTTGCGCTTTGGCCACGCCCAAGCCGGCGAACGCCAGCGTCAGCACCAACGCACCGCAGGTGGTCCGGATCGCAGGGGAGATAGATGTATTGATGGGACAATTCCTCAGGACGACGACCGAATCAAGAAAAGAAACCGGTGGCCAGCGAAGGCCACCGGATCTGGAGTTCAAGCCGTTCGTCACGCATTGCAAAAAACGCAATCAGCCTCGCGGCACGCGACGCGGCGCCGATTCAAGCTTCTGCACGCGGCTCTCGATCTGGTCGAGTCGCTGGTTGGCCTGCTGCGCGGACTGGTTCGCGGATTCAGCGCTCTGCGCTGCACCCTGCACCTTCGAGTCCAGCTGGTCAAGGCGCGAGTTGATCGTAGCGAATTCGTCTTTGTACGTGGCGCAGCCGGCAAAGCTCACCGCGACAACGATCGCCACGCCGAGCGCACGCGCCGTCGCCAGGTTTTTCTTGGTCAGGATCATTCCAGTTCTCCTTCGTCTCGGATCTCGGAAACTGCGGCTTTTTACGGGGCCATGATGACGTTTGAATGCGTGGACGGATCGTGAAGATGAAGCAGTTATGCGCCTTGCGATCATCAATCCTCCAGCCAAACGTCCAATTCATCCTATGAGGAAGCCGCGAGCTGCCTCGGCCATGCGACCTCAACCTGGATGCCCAGCATCCACGATCACTCACGACACCAAACGTACCGACCATCCCAGATCAGCTCAATACCGTATTGGGTCCATCCGTCCAGATCGCGCGTGGTCAAGCGAAAGACAAACTGCAGGCTATTTCCTTCCGCTTCCGAAAGCATGACGACGTGGTAGCCCTTGGATGCGGAGGCGAACTCGGCCTCGAGATCCTCGGATTCCGTCAAGACATAGCCGGCCGCCCATGCCGCTGCGTGCCGAAGCGACCTCACTGTGTATCGCCGTTGGCGCCACCTCGACACCCGTGTGGGAACCAGCTGGCGAATCTCCTCCTCCACAAATGCGCGCGTGACGTCGCCTGCTTGCAGCGCATGCTCCGCGAAGGTCTCATTCTTGCGCGCCTGGAACATGCCGAGCCGAAACACGCTCATCCTTCATCCCCACTCATGGGTGCCTGGAGAAAGCACTTCGCGGCTGTCCCACGCCAATGCCCTGCTCTCAATACGACAGGCGCCATCACCTCTCCTCCAAGGTGATCTCGGCCGAGCCCACGTCGTCGACTATGACGCCGTATCGAAATTGCGTCGACTCATACTCCACAAGCCAAAGACCGTTGTTCGCACTCATTTCTTTGAATGACAAGGCCTCACAATTGGCGCTGTTTGAAGCGCAGTGATGAGACATCTCGGCATCGGCTATCTCCTTGACTGCCGCTCTGGATGGAGGCGTCTGACTACATGCTGCCACCATGGCCGCAGCGAAAAGTGGAATTGCGCGTTTCATCTCTTCCCTTGGGCTGACGTTGTGCGGTTGCAAGCGGTGTGATTTGGATGAGGAGATTGATCTATTCGCTCATGCCAGGATTGGCGCTCCGTTCGCCGCCCCCTTTCACTCGATACTTTCCGGCCCTCACCGCGCGCCAGCGCGGCAACCGCAATCGCACGACAGTCCCCTTCCCCACGCGAGACACCACCGAAATCTTCGCCCCGATCAATCTCGCCCGTTCGCGCATGCCGGTCAGGCCCCAGTGGTCCTCCTTGCTGCCGCTTGCGAGCAGCTCCGGGGCAATTCCGCACCCATCGTCCTCAACTTCCACCACCACGCCAAGCCACCCGTACATCACGCGAACGCAAATACGGCTGGGCGCGGCGTGTCGCACCGCGTTGCCCACCGCCTCGCGCACGATTCGATACAGCTCCTCAAGTTCCGGCGCGCGCCACTGCGCGCGTCGCCCACGGACACTGAACGCATAGGCCAGCCCCTGCGGCATATCGAGTTTCCCCGGCAGCTCACCCAGCATCGTCTCCAGATCCTCAGGCGCCGCCGCTTCCTGCCGCAGCGCCCGAATGCGATCGCGCCCTTCCACCAAACCCGCATTGGCTTCCAATACCGCACGCGAAAGCCCGGCCTTGGCCGCTTCTTCCTCACCGCGATCAAGCCGACCCCGCGCCGCATCCACCCGGAACAACAGCGCCTGGGTGGATTGCAGCAGCGTGTCGTGCAGATCCCGTGCAATGCGCTCCCGCTCGACGATCCGCGCGTGGTACACCCGCTGCAGGCCCGCGCGGGCAATCGCCACCCGCCAGCGCACCAGCCACCACACCAGCAGCAGCGTGCCGATTGCACATGCCAACGCAAACCACCAGGTTTGCCAGAACGCCGGAGGCACCGAGAAGTCCAGCGTCGCTTCTGCATCGGACCACGAGGCGCTGCCATCGCTGGCCATGAGCCGAAAGCGATAACGCCCCGGCGCCAGACGGCTGTACAGCGCCTGGCGTACTGCGCCGGCGTCATGCCAATCCTTGTCCAGCCCGTCCAGTCGATAGCGAAAGCGCGCTTGTTCCGGTCTTCCCAGGAAGGGCGCGGTGTAATCGATGCGCAGATCCTGGCTGCCGACGGGCAGGCGCAGCCCAGGCGCGAGCGGCACGGCCTTGTCGTCCACGTGCAACGCCAGCACGACAGGCGCAACCGCATGATCCACGATGCCGCGCTGAAGCTGCTGCGGATCGATCCAATGCACCCCCCGACTGGTCGCGAACCAGATTCGGCCCTGGCCATCCAGCGTTGCCACCGGCGAGGCGCCGCTCTGCTCCGCCGCACCACGCAGACCCTCGCGCACCCCGAACCGCTCGAAGGCGACCGCGTAGGAAGGCTGCGCACGCCAGCGCGCCATCTCCTCGGCCGGCACGCGGGTGACCCCGGGCCGCCCGATCAACCACGCCTCGCCATTGGCCAGCATGACGATCCCGGCGGTGCGTTCGAAGGTCTCACCACCGCGGCCAAGCAGGCGCTGGAAGTGCTCGCCGATGCGCGCTGCCACACCACGGACACCGCCCAACCACAACTCGTCCTTCCACGCGCGAAGCACCGCGATGCGTCCGATGCCCGGCCCTGCTTCCTCGAAATCGTGGTGGCCGCCCGGCTCGAACAACCGGACCGTCTGCCCGGCGTCGGACCACATCCTGCCCCGCGCATCCTCGGCCAGCGCCCGCGGCGCGGTCTCCGGCGCGATGCCGTACTTGGCGCTCTGGGCTTCCCATTGCCCCTGGTATAGCCGCAACAACCCGCCGTTGACCTTGCTCACCCACAGGCCGCCTTCGTGATCGCTGGTGATCGTCACGATCCTGCCAGCGTTGACGAACGCGGGCGGCAGCGCGACGGGTTTGAGCTGGTCGCCCTCGGCGCGCCACAAACGGCCATCGGCATCTCCCAGCCACAGTTGCCCGGTGCCATCGCGATGCAGTGCAGTGACACCGCCCTCGGCACCGCCCACTTCCTGTACGTCTGCGCCACCGGGCTGGTCGGGATCCGGAGTGAGGCGCATCGGTCCACGGTCCGGATTAGCTGCCCATAGATGGCCAGATCCATCGGCCTCGACCGAAAACACCTGGTCACGCCTGGGCAGTTGGATCGCCGCCAGCGCATTGCCCCGGAAGCGATCCAGGCCGTTGGCCGTGCCTGTCCAGATATTGCCTTCGCGATCTTCGAACAGCGTCCACACCACCGACGAGGTCAATCCATCGGCGACGCCGAAACGCGCTGGTTTCGGTCCAACGTGGGCCTTGTCTGGCGCCTGCAGCCTGGCCGGATCGCGCAAGCGCGCAATGCCATCTTCGGTGGCGATCCACATCACACCATCGCGATCGAAATGCAGGCCGGCCGTTGCAACCCCCGGATCAAGCCAGCTCACTGCCGCGCCGGCCTTCCCCGGGAGCGGAATCGTCTGCGCCAAGGGACGCACGCCTGATTCGTCCGCCACCCACAACGCGCCGTCCGGACCATGATCAAAGAACGGCTGCGCGATGGATTGCGGCACCACCTCGAAGCGGCTGGCGTGGGGCGCCAGGTGCGCGATGCGGAATTGCTCGCCGGTCGAGAAGGCCACCCACAGGCCCTTCTCGCGATCGACGAAGAAGCGCTGCGGCGACCACGCCGGATCGAAGCCCATGTCCTCCACGGTTTTCCAGGTATCGGTGTTGCGATCCAGGTACACGAGCGTGCCCGCTGTGGCGGCCCACAGCCGCCCGACCGCATCGCGACCAAATCCGATTACCGAACCTACCGGCACATCGTCACGCTGGTAGGCGTAATTGCCGGGGTGCGAGCCACCCATGTGGCTCATGCCGCCACTGACGTAGCCGACCCAGACGCTGCCATCCTCGTCGACAAACAGATTGAGGATGTCGTCATCAACGATGGGCTCGCCGGCGATCTGCGTAATCCGCTCGAAGCGCACGCCATCGAACCGGTACAGGCCCTGGCGCGAGCCCAGCCAGAGGAATCCATCCGGCGTCTGGGCGATCGAGAGGATCTGCGCGGGCGCGCCCTGGTCGGGCGTCCAGCGGTCATGCCGCAATTGCGACAAGGCGCGATCCGGCGCAAGCGCCTGCGCCGCGGCGCACAGGCCCAGCAGAAACACGCCGAAGGCCGCACGTGCGAGACGACGCGCGCCACGATCCGTCGTACCAGACCGGCACGACGCCACCACCGGGACCAGAGAGGCCATGAGTCAGATGCTGTCGAAGGGAGTTGCCCGGTGATTCCCCCACCGGGGTGGACGGCAGGAGTATCGCGCAGCCGTCGCGTTGCTGCACCGATGACCCACTCGGCCATCCCCCAAATGGAGGGCCCGTGCCCCACCCTTCCCTGAGATGCCGCCACGCGCGCCCAAGGCCAAGCTGGATGTCGGGGACGCCGATGCGCCCCTGCCACTCCTCGTGCCAAGGGCCTACGCCATGACGTCCTACGCCACACGCCGCGATCCGGTCACCGATGCCCTGCTCACGCCGCAGAACGCGGCGGTGGTCATCATCGACTTCCAGCCGGTCCAGGTGAGCTCCATCGCCTCACGCGACAAGCGCCAGCTGGTCGCCAACATCACCGCCCTCGCGCGTATTGCCAAGCTCTATGGCCTGCCGACGGTGCTCTCGTCCGTGAATGTTTCCACGGGCCGGAACCAGCCGGTGATCCACGCACTTACCGACATTCTCGATGGCGTGCCGATCATTGACCGGACCGCCATCAATGCCTGGGAAGACGAGGACTTCGCGGCTGCCGTGAAGGCGACCGGCCGAAAGAAGCTGGTCATGGCCGCACTCTGGACCGAGGTGTGCCTGGTGCATCCGGCGCTGGATGCCCTGGCCAATGGATTCGAGGTTTACCCCGTGGTGGATGCGTGTGGCGGCACGTCGCTGGAGGCGCACAACGCTGCCCTGGACCGCCTCATGCAGGCAGGCGCCCAACCTACCAGCTGGGTGCAGCTGATCTGCGAGCTTCAGCGCGACTGGAATCGCGCGGCCACCGTGCCCGGCTTCGCCGAAATCCTCTTCACCGTCGAAGGCCACTGAACTTGCCCGGTGGATGTCCACCGCCATGAAAGGCGCACTGACATGAGCAAACTCGCAATTTTCCTGCTGGGCCTGGTTGCAGTGACTGCACAGGCGCAACAGCATCGCCTTCCGACGTTCTCCGACGCCTATGCCAAGACCCCCGCCGAACTCGCGGCCATGGCGCCGACGGGTGGCGCGGGTGGGTCGGGCAATGCCAAGGTCCAGGTCGTCACGATCCTAGGCGATCCGTCGCAGCCCGGGCCCTACAGCCAGCTGCTTCGCGTGGCACCGCACGCCGCCATCCCGGCGCATCATCATGCGGGTGATCGCGCCGGCACGGTCCTGTCGGGCACTTGGCATTTCGGCTATGGCAAGACATTCGATGCTGGCAAGTTGAAGACCCTGCCCGTTGGCTCGGTCTACACTGAGCCGGCAGGCCTGGCACACTTCGCGCAAACCGGCGACGAGGCGGTCACCGTGCTCATCACCGGCTTCGGCCCGACGGACACAGTGTATGAAAACCCTGCCGACGATCCGAAAGCCAAGCACTGACCTGCCCGCGCAAGCCCCTGCCTCACCCCCGTGAATCCTTCGAAAGAGGCCGCCATGCATATCGACCTGAGCAACAAGACCGCGATCATCACCGGATCGACAGCGGGCATCGGACTGGCCATCGCCAAGGGCCTCGCCGCGGCGGGAGCGCAGGTGGTGGTCACCGGGCGCACGCGCCAACGCGTGGACGAGGCGATCACCGTCATTTCCGGGGAAGTACCGCACGCCAAGGTGTCGGGTGTGGCAGGCGACCTGGGCACCGGCGAAGGCGCAAAGGCGCTGATCGACGCCGTACCGACGACGGACATCCTGGTGAACAACCTGGGCATCTTCGAACCGAAGGCCTTCTTCGACATTCCCGACGAAGACTGGATCCGCTTCTTCGAGGTCAACGTGCTCAGTGGCATTCGCCTGGCCCGGCACTACGCGCCCGGCATGGCGCAGCGTGGCTGGGGCCGCATCCAATTCGTCTCCAGCGAATCAGGCGTGCAGATCCCCGCGGAGATGGTGCATTACGGCACCACCAAGACCGCCCAGCTCGCCGTGTCGCGCGGCCTCGCCGAATCACTGGCCGGCACCGGCGTCACCGTCAACGCCATTCTTCCGGGCCCCACCCGATCGGAAGGCGTGGGCGACTTCTTCTGCAAGATCGCCGAGGAAAAGGGCATCACGCAGGCGGAGGTCGAACGTGACTTCATTGCCACGCACCGCCCCACGTCCTTGATCCAGCGGCTGGCGACGGTGGACGAAATTGCCCATCTCTCCGTCTATCTGGCCTCGACGCAGGCCTCGGCCACCACTGGCGCAGCCCTGCGCGTGGATGGTGGCGTGGTGCGCTCGGTGATCTGACCGGTCCGCCACGCGGCAGCCCCTCAATCGTCGAGCCGCACCAGCCCCCGGCGCAGCGCGATCTGGAACGCCTCGGTGCGATTGCTGGCATCGATCTTTTCGAAGATCTTGGCCAGATGCGATTTGACGGTTTCGGCCGAGATGCCCATCTCGTTGGCGATGCGCTTGTTCTCCCAGCCGCGGGCGAGCGCAGTGAGAATCGTCAGCTCGCGCGCCGTCAGCGCCTCTTCGCCGATGTGCCGGGAAATCTCCTGCGACACTTCGGCGGACACGCAACGCTTGCCCTGCGCGATCTTGCGCAGCGCATCGATCAGCTCGCCCCGCAGTGCGCTCTTCAGCAGGTAGCCATGGGCGCCGGCCGACATCGCCTCGCGTGCATTGCCATCGCCGCCATAGGTGGTGAGAACGGCCGCCTTGGCCGCGGGAAATTCCTCGCGCAGTCGGCGAATGAACGCGATGCCATTGCAGCCCGGCATCTGCAGATCCACCAGCACGATGTCTGGCAGCAGCTGCCGGAACAGCGCCAATCCGGTCTCGACATCGCCAGCCTCGCCCACCACCACGAGGTCCGGCTCGACTTCCAGCATGGCGCAGATGCCATCCCGCACCAGGGGGTGATCGTCGATGGTCAGAATCCGGATGGCCATGTGCTGCTCCGCTGCGCCTGCCCGTGTGGCCCACGGCGCAATGTACTCCAACGTCCAGCCGTCGCTCACTCCCCCAAATGGCGGAGGCGCGATCCCCCCTTCACCGCGATGCCGAGGGCTGCGGCCACGAGTGATGCTGATGCCGTGGGTGCCATGGGCGCGCGCCCGGAGATGCTGCCATGGAGTTGCTGGGGCCGGTCTATCCCTTGCGCCATACCGCCGTGCTGCTGGTGGACCCCTATAACGACCTCCTGGCGGAGGGCGGCCAGCTGTGGCCACGCCTGGCCGACGTCGCCCGCGCCGTCGACCTGCTGGCCAACCTGCGGCGCATCCGCCAGGCCATTCGCTGCGCCCGCTGGCCGCTGTTCTTCGTGCCGCACCATCGCGCCACACCCCACGAGCTCGACCGCTGGCAGCACCCCACCCCCGACCAGCAGGCGAACGCGCAGGCCCAGGCCTTGCTGCAGCACGGTTGGGGCGGGCAGTGGCACCCGGATTTCACGCCCGAACCGGGCGACACCCTGGTAAAGGAGCACTGGGGCGCGAACGGCTTCCACGGCACCGACCTGGATCTGCTGCTCAGGCAACAGCGCATCAGCCATGTCGTGGTCGTGGGCGTGATCGCCAATACCTGCATCGAGACGACCGCACGCCATGCCAGCGAGCTGGGTTACCACGTCACCCTGGTCACCGACGCGACAGCGGCCCTGAGTCATGACGCGCTGTTCTATGCGCACGAAATCAACGGACCCACGTATGCCCATGCCCTGCTGACGACACGTGAGTTCCTGGCACGCGTGCCTTTTTCCACCGACCCATGATCGCGCTCGATCTGCCTGCCGACGACATCGGCGTCCACACCGCTGGGGGCGCTTCTGCTTCCAGCGCTACCTGCCACGAGGAATTCCCATGAAAACGCTGTTCCACTCCTTCCGGTCCGTCGCGATCGGCTTGCTGGCGCTGCTGGCGGCCTCCAACGCCTATGCGGCCAACGATGGCATCCAGAGCCACACGGCGCAGGTCAACGGCATCACCCTGCACTACCTGCAGGCAGGCCATGGCACCGGCACCCCGGTGGTGCTGCTGCACGGCTACGCCGAGACCGGCCACATGTGGCGCCCCCTGATGACCGAGCTGGCCGATCGCCATGTCGTCATCGCGCCCGACCTGCGCGGCGCGGGCGGGTCGTCCAAGGCGCCGGGCGGCTACGACAAGAAGTCGATGGCGCAGGACATCCATGCGCTGGTGCAGTCGCTGGGCTATCCCAAGGTCAAGATCGTCGGCCATGACATCGGCCTGATGGTGGCCTACGCCTACGCGGCCCAGTACCCCGACCAGGTCGAAAGCGTGGTGCTGATGGATGCCTTCCTGCCCGGCGTGGGCGACTGGACCAAGGTCTGGCTGCTGCGCGACCTGTGGCATTTCCACTTCTACGGGGAGACCCCGCTGAAGCTGGTTGATGGTCGCGAACGCATCTACTTCGAACACTTCTGGAATGATTTCGCCGCCGATCGCACGCATTCGGTACCGGAGGCCGACCGTCAGTTCTACGCCGCGCAATACGCCCAGCCGGGCGGCATGCGCTCGGGCTTCGAGTACTTCCGCAATTTCGAGCAGGATGCAAAGGACTTCGCCGAGTTCTCGAAGACGCCGCTGCAGATGCCGATGCTGGTGCTTTCCGGCGAGAAGGCCGGTGGCCAGTTCCTGATCGACCAGGGGCGCATGGTCGATACCAATGTGCAAGGCGTCATCATCAAGGGCTCGGGCCATTGGCTGATGGAAGAGGCGCCGACGCAGACGATTCCGGCGCTGGTGGGCTTCCTCAACAAGTAACGCGGGAGAGGGCGCTGCCTGTGGTCGGCAGCGCCCTGGGCGCGGCGAAGCGCTAGCCCGCATCAAACGCGAAAATCGGTTTCCGCGTCTGCCATGCCCCTTGGGTGAAGTCCGGGAACGCCAGCGTCTGGAAGCCGCTGGCAATCGACTGCTCCGATAGCGGCGTGATCGCGCTCCAGGTCACCGCGTCATAGATGTCGATCGGCATCGGCGCCTTGGCCTTCAACGCGTCCACGAAGGCGTTGATCACGAACCAATCCATGCCGCCGTGCCCGGCTCCCGCTGCGGTCTCGGCGTGTGCCTTCCACAGCGGATGCTCGTACTGGTCCTGGTAGGTCTTGAAGTCCTCCCACTGATGCGGCTGGCTGCGCCCTTCGATATGGATCGACTCGTTCACGTCCATCCACAAGCCGCGCGTGCCCTGCACCCGGAAGCCCAGCGAGTACGGCCGCGGCAGTGAGGTGTCGTGTTGCAGCAGGATGGTCTCACCGTTCTCGCAGGCCAAGGTGGTGGTCACGATATCGCCGAGCTTGAACTTGACCTTGGTGCTCGGGTGCGTATTGCCGCCACTCTTCGCCACGGTGTATTCGTGCAGCCCGCGTGCCTTGCTCGCGAATGCATTGATATGGGTGAAGCGGTTGCCGCGGTTGATGCCGGTATACATCGCGCATGGCCCGATGCCGTGGCTGGGATACAGCTCGCCATTGCGGTTCACCGAATGGGCGGTACGCCAGCGCGCCTCGGACCAGGCCTTCGGACCAAACTCCACGCCACTGCCATACGGCTGATCCGGATCGCCGGAGTTGAACTTCACCGCACGCAGGTCATGCTGGTAGCCGGCCTGAAGGTGCACCAGTTCGCCAAACAGGCCCTCGCGCACCATCTGCAAGGTCGCCATCACGTCGCGGCGGAAACACACGTTCTCCAGCAGCATGTACGGGGTACCGGTCTTCAGCTGGGTGTTGAGCACATCCCAGTGGTCCTGCAAGGTGATGCCGGCCACCACCTCGCAGCCCACCGGCACGCCGGCCTGCATCGCGGCGATCGCCATGGGTGCGTGGTATTCCCAAGGCGTGGCGATGATCACGCCATCCAGGCCGCGCTGTTCCAGCATGCGCTTCCATGCGTTGGCATCGCGATCCTGACCGTAGGCCTTCGGCGCCGGCTTGCCCGCCTTGGCGACCATGTCCAGCGCCCGGCCCAGCATGATCGGCTCGATGTCGCACAAGGCGACGACTTCCACGTCGTCGCGGCGCACCAGCTCCTTCAGCAGCACCTGGCCGCGCATGCCGGTACCGATCAGGCCCAGCCGCACGACCCGGCCCCGCGCCCAGGCCGGCACTTGCGGCAGCAGGCTGGTGGCCGCCAGCGCGGCGCTGGACAAAATGAAATCTCTGCGTTTCATGAAGCACTTACCTCTGGAAAAGTCGCGCCGCGGAGGATCGGCGCGACGGATGGGTCAGAACTTGTAGCCGACATTCACACTGTAGACGCGGCCATAGATGCTGGCGTAGTCGCTGGAGTCACCCAGGAAGCTGTTCGGATCGTAGAACGGCAGGCGGTTGAACAGGTTCTTCAAGGTGAAGCCCACGCTCAGCTTCTCGGTCGGCAGCCAGTTCACGCTGAGGTTGGCCGTCCACCACGAAGGCACGCCGTCGCACTGCGGTTCCGGCACCGGCAGGTAGCCGGCGGTGCAGGTTTCGGCATTGTTGTCCTGGGCGTCGATGCGGTCCCACGCCCACTTGGTCGTGCCGACATAGTTGATGAAGAAGCTCGTGGTCACCTGGCGATAGGTCCAGTCGGCATTGAACGTGGCACGCAGGCGCGGGTTGCCGTAGTAGCCCACCATGTTGCCGTAGTACCAGCGCAGGTCGTCGTCTGTATAGATCTCGTTGCGGCGCGCAATGGTCGCGGCCACGCCGATGTTCAAACCGCCCCACTCGCCCAGCGAGAAGCGCCCGCGCGCATCAATGTCGAATCCGTCCACCAGGGTGCGGCCCTGATTCTTGTACTGGCCGACCACGCTGGCCACGTTGCCCACGCTGTAGCCGGGCAAGGGGTTCGGGCAGGCCACGCCGCTGGCCGGATCGGCGCACATCGAGGCCAGCTGCGCCTGCGCCGCGCGATCCGAATCGGTGATCGGCGAGCGGGTCATGGAGAGGATGTCCTCATCCTTGTTGTAATCCGGCGCGGCGATCTGATTGCGGCGGTAGATGAACCAGTAGTCCGCCGAGACAGACAGCCACGAGGTCGGCTCCACCACGAAGCCCAGCGTGGCGATCTTCGCCTTCTCCGGCTTGAGGTCCGGGTTGGGTTGGGTCATGCGCGCGACGGTGCGGCTGCAATCGCTATTGAGCAGCGTGTTGCCCAGGTCCACGTCGCCCGGCCGACTGGATTGCAGCAGCAGGTCGGCGATGGCGTTGGTCTCGTTGCAGCGCACATCGTCGCGATAGCCGCCCAGCTGGGCATAGACGCCACCCGTGCCCGACTCGGCCAGGCTTGGCGCACGGAAACCTTCCGAGTACGTGCCGCGCAGCATCAGCGACGGCATCACCTGGTACTTCAGGCCGATCTTCGGGGCGAGGTTGGCGTTGAAGTTCGGGTATTTATCCAGGCGCAGCGCCGCGTCCAGCTCCAGCTTCTCGGTCAGCGGCGCCACGGTCTCGGCGAACAATGCATAGGTATTGCGCTTGCCGTCGAACCACGAGCCACCCTGCTGGGTGATCAGGCCATTGGCTGCATCTTCGTTACCCGGCGTGTAGAAGGTTTCGCGGCTCAGGTTGAAGCCGAACGCAGCACGTACCTCGCCGGCAGGCAGGTTGAACAGCGGGCCTTCGATCTTGCCGTCCAGCGTGTGCAGCCGGGTCCAGGATTCAATGTCGAACGTCGGGTAAGCCTCGCGCAACAGCGCAGCGTTGGCCTCGCTGATCTCGCCGAACTTGTAGGCCGGGTGGTCGGAAATGATGACCCGACCGGTGGCCGGATCAATCGTGTAGGGTCCGAACGCCTTTTCGAACCCGTCCAGGTTCACGTTGACCGTTTGGTACGTCACCGAATGGGTGCCTGCCGTGGCGAAAGCCGTCTCCCAGTTCCAGTCCCCCATCGTGCCGCGCAGGCCGGCCAGCACGCGATAGCTCTGGTCGGTGTTGCGTTGGCCGAAATAGTCATCGCCCACATCCTGCAGCAGGTATTGCAGGCCGACCACGCCGCCCATCAATGCCCGCAGTTCCGGGCTGGCGTGGTTGTACTCGTTGTTCGGGCCCAGATACGGATAGAGGAACTGGTTCACCGTGGTGCCGGTATTGCGCGAGAACCAGCTGGTCGGGTTGCCGGTGGTGGTGCCATAGGTGCGCGGCGTGCCGCCGTTGGCGCGCAGGTCGATGTCGGTGTACGTCGCTTCGGCGAAAGCTTCGGTGGTCTCGCCCAACTGGAAATGCGCGTTGACATAACCGGTGGCGCGATCGGACTTAGCGCCCGCGTCGATCTCGTTGTTCATCCAGGTTTCCCAGATGCATCGCGGGCCGGCGGCTTCACTGGTCAGCACGTTGTTGCAGCCCGGCGCGGCCTCCTGCACCTTGGCGCCGGTCACCGGGTCGAAGGCGAAGTAACTACCCGGGTTGAACTCGCCCGGCTTGCTGCCGGTGCCCAGGCGCAGGTTGGTCAGGTAGTTCGGATTGTTGATGTAGTACTGGTTCGGCTTCTTGTCGTAGACGTCCCGGAGCGGAATGGCGTCGCGCCGGTAAAGATTGACCGCCGCGTAGACGTTGTAGCGATCCTTGTCGAGGTCGCCAAAGCCTGCAGACAGGCTGGCCTGCTGCTCGCCATAGGCGTCCACGCGCGAGGAGCGGTCCACGGTGGCGTTGACTTCCACGCCCTGGAACGAGCGCTTGGTGATCACGTTGATCACGCCGGCCACCGCGTCGGTGCCGTACACCGCCGAGGCGCCGTCGGTTAGCACTTCCATCCGCTCGATCGCCGCGGCGGGAATGGCGTCGATATTGACGAACTGGGTCTGGAAGCCGGCCGGTGCACCGTAATACGAGAGACGGCGGCCATTGAGCAGCACCAGCGTGCCCTGCGCGCCGAGACCGCGCAGATTGGCCTGCGAAGCGCCATCGGAACCAGTGAACAGTGAGCGCGAATCCTGCTGCGCCGGCCGCGCGGCCGGCAGGTTGTCGAGCACCTGCAGCAAGGTGCGCGCGCCCATGTTCTCGATGTCCTGCTTGCTGATGATCTGCACCGGCGAGGACGTTTCCACATCAGTGCGCTTGATGTTGGAGCCGGTCACTTCGACCCGGGCAAGTTCGGTGGCGTCTTCCTGGCTGTCCTGCGCGAATGCAGGCGCGGCGATCATGCACAGGGCATGGGCCACGGCCAACGAAAGCGGCGCGAAGGCGTGACAAGGGCGGTGGCGGCGGGCGGGCAACATCGGGGTTCTCTCCTGGCAAGGTGGGCGACGCAATCGGGGTGACGCGGGCAAAGCGATCCCGTGCCACGGCCGATGGGCCGTAGTCGGTGTGGGCGTGGGAGGAGCGGTGTTACGCGGGGGTCATGGGGCGACGAAGCTGGCGGTGTCGCCCTCCTGTCCGATCAGTACGGCATTGGCCCAGTTGGCGCAGACCTGGGCAGGTTGTGCACCCTGTGCACCCAGGGTGCGCAGGCTCAGTTGGGTCAGGCCCCGGATGTCCAGCTCCGGCTTGACCACGCCGGGCGCCTTGACCAGGCCGCTGTCGTACATCAGGTGGCCGTCGCCCCAGACCTGGAATTGCAGGCCACCGGCGCTGCGGCAGGCGTCGTCGATGCCGAGGTCGGCGCGCAACAGGCGCCAGCGGCCTTGCAGTTTCAGATCCAGTTGCGAGGTTGGGCCCACGCCGAGGCCCCGACGGAACTGCAGCCCGTTCATGCGCAGGGCGCTTTCGCCGCGGAAAGCCTGGTCGACGCGCGCCTGTGCCGCCAGCGACGCCGGCAACGCCAGTTCCGAGAGGTAGCGCTGCTGCGCGGGTCGCTCGGCTTCTTGGTGTTCCAGGATGTGGAAGGTGGACAGCGTGATGGGCCCGACGTCGCGCGGCTGCAAGGCATCCACCGCGCGTGCCGCGTTGCCCTGCGCCGCGATGACCATCGGATCATTGCTGGCCGCACCGTCGCCGTCGGGGTTCTGCACGCTGAGCACGCGGAAGCGCAGCAGGCGACCGGCATGCGCGGGGAAGTTGATGCGCTGCAGGCCTTCCTTCAGCTGCAGGCTGCCGCGCGCCACCGGCTGGCCCCACTCGCCGTTGCTGTCGCCCAGGTACACCTCGTAATCGCGAACCTGGCCGTGTTTCCAGTGCTGATCGTTCCGCGGCGCCAGTTCGATGCCGTCGATCATCTTGCGTTCGCCGAAGCCGATCACCCACTCATGCGCACCGGTGCGCACGGCCTGGTTGCGCACGCTGCGGAACCACGTGGCGGGATCGTCGTCAAACGCATTCTCCAGCGGCTGGCCCGGCTCTTCCGCCGGACGGTTCACCACCAGCAAACTGTCGGAAGGCAGTGCACGGCCCAGTTCGGGCGCGGCCGGGAAGGCGTCGTCGGCATCGGCGGCGGCCACCGGGAAATCCAGCTGCAGACGCAACGGCTGGCGGATATCCACCGCGGCGGTGCGCACGTGCAAGGTGCCTCGACGCTCACGCGAATCGAAGTACCAGCCTTCGCCCGCTGCATCAAAGGCGGTCGCATCGGCCAACGCCGGCAACGCCCTGCCTTCCAGCTGCACCGCGCGCGGTGCCTGGCGGCTGAGCAAGCGCAAGGCGTAGCGGCGTTGCAGCAACTGGCCCTGGTACTGGCCCTGCACCGCGCCGATCTCCACCTGCACCGGGCCCCTGCCCTGCGCCGGCGCCTGCATGCGCACCTGCTGCGTGCTCGATTCGCCCTGCTGGTAGCGACGCGTGTTGCCATCGTCTTCGTACAAGGTGTACTGCGAATCACCTTGCGGATACAGGTCGTAGGTCACCTCGTCCAGCGGCTTTTCGCCATCGAACAACATCGCCGGATACATCGGCAAGATCGCACCGGCGCGCACGAACACCGGCAAGGTCGCCAGGTCCACCTGGCGATCGAGCGAGCGCCCCGCCTCGCCGGCCTGCACGCGACGACCATCCCAGTAATCGATCCAGCCACCGGCCGGCAGATGGATATCGCGTCGCCAGCCACGGCTGGCCGCCTGGCTGCGGAACACCGGCGCGACCAGCAGGTCGCGGCCCAGCAGGAACTGGTACTTGTAAGCCTCGTCCTGGGCGTGCGGATCTTGCGGGTTGTCCCACATCAGCCCGCGCACCAGCGGCGCGCCGCTTACGGCGGCGTCGTGCGCCAGCCCGTACATGTAAGGGGTCAGGCGCATCTTCAACTTCAGATAGTCGCGATTGATGCTGCGATACGGCTCGTCATACCACCACGGATGCTTGCGTGCGCTGGACGACCAGCCCGACATGCCCATCAGCACCGGCGTGAATGTCTTCCACTGCAGGTCGCGGGTAAACGTTTCGGCGCTGCCGCCAAAGATCGCGTCCACATCGCCACTGGCGTAGGCCATGCCGGACAGGCCCGAGCCGACCAGCGTCGGCACATGCCAGCGGATGTAATCCCAGCTGCTGCTCTGATCACCCGTCCAGGCCACGGCAAAGCGCTGGATGCCGGCCCAGCCCATCACTGTCCACAGGAACGGACGCGAATCGGAGTTGTCGAGGATGCCCTTGAAGGCCTGCTGGTTGGCATCCATCGCGAACTGATAGCCCTTGCCGGTCCAGGCCACATCGAGCTTCTGCACGCGGGTGCCGGCCTTGCCCACTTCCCAGGCGATCTTGTCCACGCCGTTCTCGGTCCACAGCCCGGTGCGGAAGCCATATTTGCCCAGCCCCTTCACCGTTTCCGGCAGCTGCTTGTAGCCGCAGCCATAGCCATCGTTGGGCAGGATCCAGCCGCCGGGCATGTCGTGCACGCGATATTGCCGGGCCACGCTCTCGATCACGTCGGGCGTGGTGCCGGTCGGGCCGTCGCTCCAGCCTTCCGGCACGGTGCCGGGCTTCTTGATGTTGTCGCCGTCGTTGTAGCAATCGGCGTCGCCGTAGGAGAGCGCCCAGCGGGCGACGAAGTTCGGACGCCCGGTCAGGCGCGTGTAGCGCTCGATCAGCTGTGGCAATCCGTCGCCGACGAAGTAATAGGCATCGAAGCGGTCTTCGCGATGCAGCAAGATGGCCTGGTCGGGTTGGCGCAGGTCGTAGCTGCCGTCGCTCCAGGTGTTGCGCAACATGCCCCAGCCGCGGCTGCTCAGCAGCATCGGCGCCGGGCTGGGGCGATCGCCCTCTTCCCAGCCGCCGGAGTAGGAGATGTCGAGTTCCCGTCCCTTGAACTGGAAGCGGCCATTCTGCTGACCGCCGCCATAGAACGCCTCGTCGGCCTGCGAGGACAGCACCTGCACGCTTTGCGTCTTTTCCAGGTCCAGCGGCTGCATTTCCTGCCACAGCGCGACAGGTTGCCCGTTGGCCAATCGTTCCAGTCGCAGTCGCAGCGGTTGCCGTTGCACATGCAGCACCAGGGCGGCCGTGCGCACGCGGATTTCCTGCGCGTCTTCTTCCAGGGAGGCCTGCGCGGCACTGGCTGGCTGCGGCAGCACGATCGGCGAGGCCTTGTCGCCAGCGCCGGTGAGCTTGCCCTGGCGGCCAGCCTGCACACGCACGATGTCCGGCGCGATGACCTCGATACGCACGACGCTGTCGTTATCGGTACGCAAGGTCCAGGTCTGATTCGCCCCCGCCGACACCGTGCGCAGGTTGCCCACCGGCTCGGCCAACGCCGGCAATGCCGGCATCAGCAGCGCGGTCCACAGGGCCACCCGGGTGATCGATGTACGACAGACGCGAACTTCCACCTTGCCCCCAAAGGCCCGTTGACGGGCACTGAAATCGCTGTGCGGCCGACTGTAGGCCAGCCTTTTCGAGTATGTCAACGAATGGAAAGAAAAGGCGAAGAAAATCAACCAATAACGAAAGATGGTGCATGGCGTCATCTTGCGTTTCGCCCGATGATTCGCCCTGGAACCGCAGCGAAACCGATAAATCCGCTGATCTTTCGTTTTCGCCCGCCACCGTAATTTTCGACACGATCGACGACACTTTCTTTTCTTTTACTTTCGTTTGATTGACATTTCGGAAGAAAGCGCAGATCGTTCGCTCGCCAAACAGGAACCCTTCATGCACGTGACCCTGCTCTCCGATCTGACTGCCTGGCAGCGCCTGGGCGGTGCCGATACCGCCACCGAAATCGCCCAGCAACCTGCGTTGTGGGACACGCTGGCGCAGGATCTGGCGCAGGCGCAGGCACGTGTGCAGGCCTTCCTCGGCGAGCGGCTGTCTGATCCGCGTCAGTGCGTGTTGCTCACCGGCGCCGGCAGTTCGGGCTTCATCGCCGAAATGGTGGCTGACACGATCAACGCGCACTGGCCGGCGCAGGTGCGTGCGCTGCATACCACCAGCCTGCTCACCCATCCGGCGCTGTACCTGCAGCGTGATCGCCCCACCCTGCTGGTCTCTTTTGGCCGCAGCGGTTCCAGCCCGGAGAGCGTGGCCGCCGTCGAGCGCGTGCGCGCAGATGTCGACGATGCCTGTTTCCTGGATATCACCTGCAATGCGGAAGGCGAACTGGCGCGACGCGGTGCCGGCCGTGCTGACACCTGCACCCTGTTGATGCCTGCGGCCAGTTGCGACCGTGCCTTCGCCATGACCAGCAGCCTCACCTGCATGCTGCTGGCGGCCTTGACGGTGTTCGATGCCGCGCCGTGGGAAACGCGGCTGGCGCGCCTGCGCCAGATCGCGGCACTGGGCCGCCAAGGCCTGGCGCAATGGGATGCACCGGTGGCCGAATTGGCGTCGCGCCCGTTCCATCGCGTGATCTATCTGGCCAGCGGCCCGTTGGAGGCGTTAGCCCGCGAAGCCGCGTTGAAGGTGCTGGAACTTACCGCTGGCCGCGTGCTCGCGCTGGCCAACACGCCGCTGGGCTTTCGCCACGGCCCCAAATCCACGCTCGATGCCGACACCCTGGTCGTGGTGTTGCGCAGTGCGCAACCCTTGGCGCGGCGCTACGAACAGGACCTGCTCGTGGAACTGCGCCGCGACGGCGTGGCCGGGCAGGTGCTGGCGATCGGCCCGCAAGCACCGGACGCCGACGACTACACGCTGCCGACGCCGGCACTCGATGACCCATGGGTGGCGCCGGTGTGGTTGATCTTCGGCCAGTTGTACGCGCTGCAACGCTCGGCCGCGCTCGGGCTGACGCCGGACAACCCTTTCCCGGACGGCACGGTCAACCGCGTGGTCAAGGGCGTGACCATCCACCATGACTGACCTGCGCGCCACGCTCAGCTACGGCATCGATATCGGCGGCACCAAGATCGAAGCGGTGGCCTGCGATGCGGCCATGGCCGTGTTGTGGCGCCAGCGCATCCCCACGCCGCAGGACGATTACCCGGGGTTCCTGGAAGCGATCGCCGCGCTGGTGGCCAGCGCCGACGCTGCGCTGGGCGCCCACGACGCTGCCATCGGTATTGCCCTGCCCGGCGTGCGCGATCGCGACGGCCGCCAGCTCAGCGCCAATGTGCGCGCGTTGACTGGACACCCCGTCGCGCATGACCTGCAAGCACGGCTGGGACGCCGGCTGTATTTTGGCAATGACCTGCAGTGCTTCGCCGTGTCCGAAGCCTATGGCGGTGCGGCAGAAGGCTTCCCCAGCATGTTCGGCGCGATTCTTGGCACCGGGGCCGGCGGCGGCTACTGCGTGCAGGGCCGATTGGTGCGCGGCTTCAACGGCCTGGCTGGCGAATGGGGCCATACCAGCGTGCCGGCCCACTTGCTGCAACGCTACGGGCTGCCGGTACTGGCCTGCGGCTGCGGCCTGCAGGGCTGCGTGGAGCGCTATGTGTCCGGTAGCGGCCTGGCGATGATCGCGCGCCATCTCGGCGCCGATGCGCCGGATGCCAATGCGGTGATCGCCGCTGCCGATCGCGGCGACGCGCGCGCCTTGCAAGCCCTGGACATCCATCGCGACCTGCTCGGCCACAGCCTGGCCATGCTGGTGCTGGCTTTCGATCCGCACGTCATCGTGCTCGGCGGCGGCCTGTCCAACCATGCGCCGCTGTACCAGCAGTTGCCCACCGCGATGGCCGCGCACCTGTTCAAGGGCGTGCAGGTACCCCCGATCGTGCCCCCGCGCTTCGGCGATGCCGGCGGCGCGCGCGGTGCCGCCCTGCTGCCGCGCCTGCCCGCGCTCACCTGATCCCGGAGTTTGACCATGTCCCCGTTGCAGACCCTGCTCGCCTCCCACCGTGCCGGCCAGCCCGTCGGCCTTTACAGCGTGTGCTGCAGCAACGAACAGGTGCTGCGTGCGGCGATGCATGTGGCCCTGGCACACGACACCGTGTTGCTGGTCGAGGCCACGTCCAACCAGGTCGATCAGTTCGGCGGCTACACCGGCATGACCCCGCCGCAGTATCGCGACTACGTGCGCGCACTCGCCAGCGAGGAAGGCTTTCCGCATGCGCGGCTGATCCTCGGCGGCGATCACCTCGGTCCCAACGCCTGGCAGAAGCAGCCGGCAGCCGAGGCCATGGCGCATGCACGTGTCCTGATCGAAGCCTACGTGGCCGCTGGCTTCCACAAGATCCATCTGGACTGCAGCATGTCGTGCAGCGACGATCCGGTACCGCTGCCCGACGCGGTGGTAGCGGCGCGCTCGGCCGAGCTGGCCGAGATTGCCGAACGCACGGCCCGCGCACAGGGCCTGCCGGCGCCGGTCTACGTGATCGGTACCGAAGTGCCGGTGCCGGGCGGCGAAGCCTCGCTCGATGACGGGTTGGCCGTCACCACGCCGGCCGCGGCCGCGCGCACCCTGGCCGTGCATCGCGACACCTTCGACACGCCGGCCTTGCGCGATGCCTGGTCGCGGGTGATCGCGATGGTGGTGCAGCCGGGCGTGGACTTCGACCACAGCAGCGTGCACGACTACGACCCGGCCGCTGCCACCCCACTGGTCGAGTTCCTCGAACAGCAGCCCGGCATCGTGTTCGAAGCGCACTCCACCGACTACCAGCGCGAACAGGGCCTGCATGCCCTGGTGCGCGATCACTTTGCCATCCTGAAGGTCGGGCCCGCGGCGACGTTCGCGTTCCGCGAGGCGCTGTTCGCGCTGGCCGCGATCGAGGCGGAACTGCTGCCGCCTCCGCAACGCTCCCAGCTGCCTGCCGTGCTCGATGCCGCCATGGTGGCGCAGCCGCGTTACTGGCAGGGCCACTACCGCGGCGATGCGGCCACCCTGCCACTGCTGCGCGCCTTCTCCTTCAGTGATCGCTGCCGCTACTACTGGGGCGTGCCGGAGGTCGAAGCGGCCCTGCGGACCTTGTTCGACAACCTGACCCGGCACGCCCCGCCGCTGGTGCTGTTGAGCCAGTACCTGCCCGCGCAGTTCCGCGCGGTGCGCGATGGCGCGCTGGCCAATACCCCGGCCGCGCTGGTGCAGCATCACGTCGGCCTGTGCCTGTCCGAGTACGCAAGGGCCTGCAGCGCCAACCAGGCCGGCCCGCGCGTGCGCGCGAACGGCTAATCTGCCTGCTTTCCGCGAATCGAGAGATGGCCATGCGCAACACCCGCCCCCGCCGCCAGCAGATCCTGCAACAGCTGATCGACCAAGGCTCGGTGCAGGTGGCGGAGCTGGTCGAGCAATTCGGCGTATCGGCGGTGACCATCCGCGCCGACCTCAGCCATTTCGAAGCGCAGGGCCTGGCCACGCGCACGCACGGTGGCGCCTCGCTGGTACGCACGCCGCCGCAGGAACAGGGCATCCACGAAAAGGATGCCCTCAACATGACGCTCAAGGACTGCATCGGCGCGCGCGCCGCCAAGCTGGTGCAGCCTGGCGACAACATCATCGTCGACTCCGGCTCGACCACGATGACCCTGGCCCGCCACCTGCATGCCTGCCGCGATGTCACGGTGATGACCAACGGCCTCAACATCGCCTGGGAACTGGCCAATGCGCCGGGCGTCAACGTCCTGCTCACCGGTGGCCTGCTGCGCAGGCACTCGTTGTCGTTGCAGGGCAGCCAGGCCGAGGCCAGCCTCACCTCCTACAGTTTCGATACGCTGTTCCTCGGCGTGGATGGCCTGGACCTGCAGTTCGGCCTGACCACGCATGACGAGGCCGAAGCCCGCCTCAACCACCGCATGGTCGAGCGCGCACGGCGGGTGGTGGTGCTGACCGATGCCTCGAAGTTCGGCCGGGTCAGCCTGCACCGCATCGCCCGCCTGGACCAGATCCACACCGTGATCACCGACCCCGGCATCGACGACGCCAGCCGCGAAGGGCTGCAGCGCCTGGGTATCGAGACGATCCTTGCCGAGCCTCCCGCATGACCTCGATCCACACCTTGCAAGGCCGCGTACTCACCCCCTTGGGATGGCGCCGCGGCACGATTCATTTCGATGCGCAGATCCAACAGCTGAAGCTCGACGATGACAGTGGCGATGATCCCGCGCTGCCGGTGATCCTGCCGGGCTTCATCGATCTGCACGTGCATGGCGCGGCCGGCGTCGATCTGATGCAGGGCGGCGACGTCGCCCGCACCATCGCCCGCACCCATGCGCGCTACGGCACCACCACGCTGCTGGCGACGACGATGACCGCCGGGCTCGACGAGATCCAATACGCGCTGCAAGGCGTCGCGGCAGTGATGGCATCGCCGGATGACGCGGCGGCGCAGATCGTCGGCGTGCACCTGGAAGGGCCTTTCATCAGTCCTCAGCGCCTGGGGGCGCAGCCACCGCGCACGATCGAGGCCACCTTGGCCCTGGTGCAGCAGCTGCACGCATGGGCGCCGATCCGGGTCTTGACCCTGGCGCCGGAAATCGGCGAACACACGGCCTTGATCCCGGCGCTGTCAGCGCTGGGCATCCGCGTGCAACTTGGTCACAGCGCGGGCACTTACGAAGAAGGCGTGGCCGCCTTGCAGGCCGGCGCAGTCGGCTTTACGCACCTGTTCAACGGCATGACCGGCGTGGACCACTATCGCCCGGGCATCGCCGCCGCCGCGTTGGCCCACGGGCAATACGCGGAGATCATCCCGGACCTGCAGCATGTGCACCCCGGCGTGATCCGCCTCGCCGCGCGGGCCATTCCGCGCCTGTATGCGGTCACTGACGCCACCGCCGCCACCGGCATGCCCGACGGCGAATACGCGCTCGGCGAACAGCGCGTGCACAAGTGCCTGGGCTGCGTGCGCCTGGCCAGTGGCTCGTTGGCCGGCAGCGCGCTGACCATGGACCAGGCGTTGCGCAACCTGGTGCTGGCCGGCCTCGAACTGGCCGATGCCGCGCAGCGCGTGTCCACCTTTCCGGCCGATTACCTGGGCCTGGGTGATCGCGGCCGCATCGCCCCGGGCGCGCGCGCCGACCTGGTCGTGCTCGATGCCGCCCTGCAATTGCAGCAGGTGTGGACGGCCGGCCATGCCGTCGACCTGCACGCCCCGCTGCGCTGAGATCCTGCGGCGGCGCGCTGCGGCGCGTCGCTGCTTCGCATGCCTTGCTGCCTGATGGAACCGCCGATGCCTGCTGCCGTCGCCCCCGCCTTGCCTGCCGCCGATGCCCGCCCCCGCTGGCAGGTGCGCTATCTGCTGTTCATTGCCGGCCTCGGCGGCCTGCTCTACGGCATCGACATCGGCATCATTGCTGGCGCCCTGCCCTATCTCGAAGCCACTGCCACGCAGGCATGGCATCTGAGCAGCCAACAATTGGGCTTCGTGGTCGCAGCCGTCCTGCTCGGCAGCGTGCTGTCGTCCTTGTTCGCCGGATTGGTCGCCGATCTGCTCGGCCGGCGCGGTGCGATGCTGCTGGCCGGTGTGCTGTTCACCGCCAGCATCCCGGTCATGGCGCTGGCCTCGGGCTACCTGCCGCTGTTGCTGGGTCGCTTGCTGCAAGGCGTGAGCGGCGGTTTGATCGGCGTCGTCGTGCCGCTGTACCTGGCCGAAGTGCTCGGGCCGGAGCGACGCGGCCGTGGCGCGGCCATGTTTCAGTTGCTGTTGACGATCGGCCTGGTGCTGGCCGCGCTGATCGGTCTGTACCAGGCGCACGCCGTGGACGCAGCGGCGGCGGCGTTGCGCGACTTGCCCGCCGCGCAACAGGCGCAGGGTTTGTTCGCGATCAAGGAACAGGCCTGGCGCTCGATCTTCTGGAGCTGCCTGTTGCCGGGCGTGGTGTTCTGCCTGGGCGTGCCGTGGCTGGCCGAATCACCGCGCTGGCTGGTTCGCCGTGGCCGCCTTGATGCGGCGCGACGCAGCCTGCAACGCAGCGTGCCGGCCGCCGAGGTGGAAGCCACCTTGGCCAGCATCCAGGCGCCGGCCGCCGCGCAGGCCAGCGGCGTGCGTGATTCGCTGCTCAGCCGCCGCTACGTGGTGCCGTTCCTGCTCGCCTGCGTAGTGCTGGCCTGCACCCAGGCCACGGGCATCAATTCGGTGCTGGCCTACGCGGTCAACATCCTCAACCAGGCCGGCTTGCCTGGTGCGGTGGCCAATGGCGCGGACGTGGCGATCAAGCTGCTCAACGCGCTGATGACCGTGGTCGCGCTGCTGTTGGTGGATCGTCGCGGCCGGCGCTTCCTGCTGCGCCTGGGCAGTGGTGGCATCTTCGTGGCGTTGCTGGCGGCCGCGGCCTTGTTCTTCCAGGCCGAGCGCGGCCGCGCCGATGTGCAACCGGCCATGCAGGCCGCCGTGATGGGCGATGCGCTGGACCTGGAGCTCGACGCGACCCGTTGGCAGCAGCTCGCGGGCGACAGCGCCGACGCGCAGCAGCTCACCGTGTCCTACGCCTACGGCGGCTTCCGCAACGTGCGCTCGCTGCGTAGCGACAATCCGGGCGATACCGTGCTGCGCATCGATCGCGCCGCCACCGTCCAGCCGGACAGCGTGATCGGCGCACTCTTCCGCCGCCTGCACCTCAATCCTTTCCCGGACCCTGCCGCCGCCGCGCACGCGCCCCTGCGGATCGAGCAAGCCCGGATCGGCCCGATCCCGCCATCGGCCCACGGCTGGGCCGTCGCCGCCTGCATCCTCGTGTTCGTGGCGTTCTTCGCAGTCGGGCCCGGCGTCTGTGTCTGGCTGGCCTTGTCCGAGCTGATGCCCAACCGCATCCGCTCCAATGGCATGAGCATCGCCCTGCTCATCAATCAGTTCGTCTCCACCGTGATCGCCGCGGTGTTCCTGCCGACCGTCGGCCATCACGGCTATGCCGGCATGTTCCTGTTCTGGGCGGCGTGCACGGCGGTGTTCTTCCTGGTCGCCACGTTCTGGTTGCCGGAGACCAAAGGCCGCACGCTGGAAGAGATCGAGGCCGGGTTCGCGCGGCGTGGCTGATGTCGCGCGATCTCAGAATGTCAGCCGCCCGCGCAGGCTGAAGACCCAGATCTGGTCGCGCGTCGGCGCCAGGGTCGGGTGCTGCTGCAGTTGAAGGTCCGGGGTGATGGCGAAGTTCGGCGTGACGTGGAAGCGGTAGAAGATTTCCGCCGAGTACTGGTCACGCAGTTGATCACTGGTCGGGTACACGCCGCCCACTGCGATGCCGAACAGGTCCGAGAACGCCTCGGTCGGTCGCCAGCCGATGCCGACAGCGCCATTGCGATCGGCCAGCCAGCCTTCCGACCAGCCGGCGCGCACGAACCACATCAGGTTGCTGCCGACCATGTAGTTGGCGTTGAACGCCAGGCCCTTGGCGCGCTGCGGCCCGCCCTGCTCGGCGTCCTTGTACCAGGCGGTGAGGTGGATGTTGTTGGCATCCATCGCCGCGCGCGCATGCACCGGCGTGGGCGTGCGCGCCAGGCCGCTCCAACCCACTTCCAGCATGTAGAAGTGCTCGGAGGTGGAGAAGAAGTCGTCGATGGTGCTGCCGGTATCGCTGCTGTGCGTGGTGAACATGCCCGGCTTGATGTACAGCCCGCCCGTGGTCGGATACCACACCGCCACCGCGCCGAAACCGCGCAACGGCGATGGGATCGACGGGCTGGTGGAGAAGGTCTGGGTCAGGAACTGTCGGTTGTCGTCGAACATCGGATAGGCATTGAGGAAGTTCGGCGCGAAGATCTTGCCTATCGTGTACTGGAAGCGGTTGTCGGCCAGGCTCTGGCGGATGTATGCCTGGGTCACGCCAAGGCTGAAATCACCGTAGGTCGCCGCCGTGGGCACGATCGAGCCGGTGGCCAGGCCCGCATGCAGTGGCGCCAGGTCAGTGCCGATGGGCCGCCGGTCCTCCACCGCCACTTCCAGCGACATCGCATTGGGCTGGCCGCGATTGAACAGCGCATAGGCGAAGTTCAAGGTGAGCTTGCTGCCGACGGAGTCGTGCTCGTCGATGCGGCTGCTCGAATAGTTCTGCCACAGCACCATCCACGAACCGCCCATGGTGAAGCCGGTGCGGTCACGCAGGTCGTTCTTCCAGGCGAACCACGACGCCAGCTGCGTCGGCATGCGGAAACGGCCCGTCGGTACGGCCGTGTCTTCCTGCAGGTCGCCACTCACCGTCATGCTGCCATCGAGCAGGTCCAGATACGGTTCCTGGTCGGCGACGTCGGCCAGGGTCAGGGTGTCGTCGGTGTCGGGGGACGCTGTATCGACCGGCGTTGTGGCCGGCGTCTGCGCAGCGCAGACGCGCGCAGGCATCAGCAGTGACGCCAGGCCGAGCGAGATCGCCAGCCCCGACGCGCGCAGGAAGTAGCTGCGAGTGTTGCCCATGGTCCGGTCCCCCGAAACGTGCCTTTACCAGCTCACCGGGTCACTGCCGCGCACAGTGACCAGCGGATCGCGCCACTGCCCCGGTGTTCGCGACAGGTGCACCTGCGGCACCAGCCGTTCCACTTCGCCATACGGCGTCTTGCGCTTCATCGTCTGTGGCGCGGTCATCCGATGCGCCGCGCTATTGGCATCGAAGTCGATGCCGGCGAACTCGCCCAGGCTCTGGAACCACATCGCCGCCCGCGCCAGGTTGACCCGCACGTGCCAGCTGCCACCCTCGGCGGCCTGCCGGCGCATGGCGGCGAGAATTCCCGCCGCGCCGATATAGCCGGTGATGTAGTCATTCATGACCAACGTCGGCGGGAAGCGCGGGCGGCCGGTGCCACCGCCTTCGACCAAGGTGAAGCCCGTGGTGGACACACCCTCCATGTCGAAGGCGGCGCGTTCCCGCCACGGGCCCTCCCAGCCGTAGCCGCGTGCCGAGAGATAGACGATGCCCGGACGCTGCTGCGCCACTTCTTCCGCACCGAAACCCAGCCGCTCCATCGCACGGCCGCGGAAGCTCTCGATGAATACGTCAGTCTGCGGCAGCAGCGTCGCCAGGCGCTTGTGCTGCTCGGCATTGCGCAGGTCCACCCAGGCCGAGCGCATGCCGACGTTGACGTCGATCACCATTGCCTCGTGTTCGAAACTCTGGTCACGGGCGATATGCAACACGTCGGCGCCGTACTCGGCCAAGGTACGTGCCGCGGTGGTGCCGGCGATGACATGCGTGCACGCCATCACCCGCTTGCCCGACAGCGGTCGCGCGGGATTGGCCGAGAACGGCCGCGGCGGCGCGTCGCCGATCTTGACGATCTCGATCAGCGGCGTGCCGGCCAGATATTTTCCCTGCGGATGCGCCAGCCATTCCGCGCGCGTGCGATGCAGTGCGCCCACGCCGTTCTCTGCCGCCAGCGCATCTTCCAGCGCCTGCCCATCCCACTTTTTCACCGCGGCGGTGATCGCCGCGTTGTCCGCTTGGGTCTTGAGCACGCGCAATACCCGCTCCATCAAATGCGGATAGATGCCGGTGAGGTTGATGAAGCGCCCGTCGCGGGTTTCGAAGGACTTGAACGACAAGGGGTTCCCCAGCCCCAACGGCGCCTGCAGCATCAGGCCGTTGCTATTGGGCATCCAGCGCGTGAGCAAGGCCGGGATCGGGTCGCTGTCGGGAATGATGCCGCCGGCCTGCAGCATGGTATGGACCATGCCGATCAGCGGATTGACGTTCCATATCGCCTGGACCAGATCCACGCTGAGATCCTGCGCCTGGCCGGTGCGCTGTCGCCAGATCGCCGCCGCGCCGAGCGCCGCGCCCATCGCCGGGATCGCCATGCTCGCGCCGATGCGGAAATGGCTGCGCAGCAGCGGATCGGCGCCGATGAAGGCGACCTTGCCGCCAGCGTCCTGCGCGCTGCCGCCAATGTCGTGCATGAAGTCGGCGAATGCGCTGTTGATATCAAAGGCGGTGCCCTGCGCCTGCGCCTCGGCCACCGGCAGGCGCATCAGCAGCGCAGCGCCCAGTGCGGTGGCGCCGGCCTTGAGCAGGTCGCGACGTTGCGGATCGTGGGACGAGAGGGACATGGTCATCTCCGGTCGGACCTGGCTGCCATCGCAGTATTCACCTCTGCGGTTGGCTTTGGCAGTAGACGCAGGATGCGATGAAAACCGGCCACGCCTTGGGCGCGATGCCCGCCGGCACCGCGCCTGCGCTTCACTTCATGCGATCAAGGCCGCAGCAACACCTTGATCGCACGGCGTTCGTCCATCGCCCGGTAGCCTTCTGCCACGTCCGCCAGCGGCAAGGCCAGATCGAACACCTTGCCGGGATTGATCTTGCGGCTGAGGATCAAGGTCATCAGGTGCGGCAGGAAGCGCCGCACCGGTGCGGGACCGCCGAGCATGCCGGTCTGCGAGAAGAACAACGACTGCCCATCCAGCTCGACGCCATGCGGCACGCCGACGTAGCCGATCATGCCGCCCGGCCGCGTCGCGCTGATCGCCTGCTGCATCGACTCGCGCGTGCCGACGCATTCGAGCACCGAATCCGCGCCCACGCCCTGGGTCAGCCGCTTGATCGTGGCCACGCCGGCGTCGCCGCGTTCGGCCACTATGTCGGTGGCGCCGTACTCGAGCGCCAGCTCCTGTCGCGCCTTGTGCCGGCTCATCGCGATGATGCGGCCCGCGCCCATCTGCCTGGCCGAGAGCACGCCCATCAAGCCGACGGCGCCATCGCCGACCACCACCACCGTGGACCCGGGCGCTACCCGCGCTGCGTCCGCGGCGTACCAACCGGTGCCGAGCACGTCGGAGGCGGCCAGCAGGCTCGGGATCAGATCGTCCGGCGGGATCTCATCGGTGGCGACCAACGTACCGTCCGCCAGCGGCACCCGCGCCAGGGGCGCCTGCGCACCACTCATGAACTCGCGTTGTTCGCAGGACGACTGGAAGCCGAAGCGGCAGTGCGGGCAGGTGTTGTCCGACAGGCAGAACGAGCCGACGACGAACTGCCCCGGCTTGATCGTGGTCACCGCGCTGCCGACTTCCTCGACGATGCCGCAATACTCGTGGCCCATCGCCATCGGTGCGGTGATGGCGTTCGCGCCGCGATAGGGCCACAGGTCCGAGCCGCAGATGCAACTGGCCGACAAGCGGATGATGGCGTCAGTCGGTTCGATGATCGTCGGCTCCGGGCGCGCTTCGAAGCGCACATCACCGGGGGCGTGCAGGACGGTGCCGAACATGGGGAACTCCTGGGTACGTGGGAACAAGAGGCTGCCAGTCTCGCGCGGGGCCCGGGGCTGCGATAAGCACGCAGAATGCGAATAGACTTATGACCACCCCTCAATAATCGGCAGCGCGATCGCGATGAGCCGCGACAACTACAACGATCTGCAGGCGTTCCTGCTGGTGGCGCAAGAGCGCAGTTTCACCAAGGCCGCTGCGCGCCTGGGCGTCTCGCAATCAGCCCTGAGCCATACGATGCGCCAGCTGGAGACGCGGCTCGGCCTGCGCCTGCTGACCCGCACGACGCGGAGTGTCTCGCCCACCGAGGCCGGCGAGCGGTTGCTGAAGGCGCTGATCCCGAACTTCGAGAACATCGATGCAGCGCTCAGCGGCCTGGCCGAGCTGCGCGATACGCCGAGCGGGACCATCCGCATCACCACCAGCGACCATGCTGCGCGCAGTGCGCTATGGCCGGTGCTGCGCGGCTTCCTGGCGACCTATCCGGAAATCGGCGTGGAGATCATCAGTGATTCGACGCTGACCGACATCGTCGCCGAGCGCTTCGATGCCGGTGTGCGCCTGGGCGAGCAAGTGGCCCAGGACATGATCGCCACGCCGATCGGCCCGCCGATGCGGCTGGTGGTGGTCGGCACGCCCGATTACCTGCGGGGACGGGCCGCGATCAATACGCCGCGCGACCTGCTCGCCCACGCGTGCATCAACCTGCGTTTCCTCACCCACGGCGGTCTCTACGCCTGGGAGTTCGAGAAGGACGGGCATCCGCTCAATGTGCGGGTGGGCGGGAGGATGGTGTTCAACAGCATCGACCGCATCCTCGACGCGACCCTGGCCGGGTTCGGCCTGAGCTACATCCCGGAAGACCTGGCGCTGCCGCACCTGGCTGCCGGCCGGCTGGTGCAGCTGCTGGACGATTGGTGCCCGCTGTTTCCCGGCTACCACCTCTACTACCCGAGCCGCCGCCAACCTTCGCAGGCATTCGCGCTGCTTGTGGAGGCCCTGCGCTATCGCGGCGCGTGAGCGCCGCGAGTCAGCGCGCCAGCCGTTGCGCGATGGCCTGCACCACCTGCCGTGGCGTCACCGGCTTTTGCAGGCGATCTGCCTGCGCCAGCGTTTCGGGTAGCGCGGCGGCATCGTAGCCGGTGACCACCACGAACGGCACCGATGCGGCTTGCAATGCGGCCAGCACGGCGAAGGTCGGGCCTTCCCCGAGGTTGATGTCGACCACGGCTGCGCTCAATCGATGGGCGCTGATCGCGGCCAACGCAGCGGCCAGGCTCGCGCAGGGCCCGATCACCTGCGCACCAGCGCTGCGCAAGGCGCCCGCGCTGTCCTGGGCCTGGTAGAAGTCATCATCGATCACCAGCACGCGGCGACCGTCCAGGCGCGCTTCGCCGCTCATGTCGATGGTGCCACCGGCCACGCCAGGTTGCAGGGGCGCATCGGTTTCCAGGATGCTGTCGCGATTGCGCAGCGGAAACGCCATCGTCGCGGTCACGCCGCTCGCGCTGATCTGCAGGCTGCCCTGCCCTGCCAGCTCATACGGCACGCGCTCCTCCACCAGGCGGGTGCCAAAGCCGCGACGCACGGGCGGTGTCCAGCCGGGCGTGGCAGGGCGTTGTTCGTCCCAGTGCAGGTCCAGCCAGGGTTGCCCGTCGGCCTCGCGCACCGTCCAGCGCACGCAGATGCGTCCGAGCGGATCGGTCAGCGCGCCGTACTTCAATGCGTTCGTGCTCAGTTCGTGCACGGCCAGCGACAGCACCTCGGCGGCCTTTGGCGGCACCACGACGTCCTCGCCCTCGATCAGGTACTGGCCCTCGTCCGGCGCCTGCGCGGCCAGTTCTTCGCTGACCAGGCTGCGCATGCTCACCCCGACATTCGCCGCGCGGGTCAACAGGGCCTGAGTGCGGGCCAGGGACATCAGTCGGCCGGACAGCAGCTGTGCGTACTCCTCCACGCTGGAGGCCGATTGGCGCGTGCGCCAGGCGATCGAGTTGATCATCGCCATGATGTTGCGCACGCGGTGCTGCAACTCCGCCAGCAGCACGCCCTGGTGCTCGACCCAACGCCGGGTTTCGGTGACGTCGGCGGAGATGCCGGCAATGCGATCGACCCGACCCTCCTGGTCGAACAAGGGGAAGGCGGTATCGCGAATCCAGCGGAACGCGCCATCGTCGCGACGCTGGATGCGAAACTCCGAGACATGCGCATCGCCCTGCGTCACCGCTTGCAGATGGGCGATCGCCGCCGGCCGATCATCCGGCACCACCAGCGCCGCCCAGTGGTGCAGCGCGCCCATGACCGATTCGGCGGGTGCGCCATAGACCGTATCGAACGCAGTGCTGAGGAACTCGGCGTCCAGGCTGCCGGCCTCGCGGATCCACAGCACGTCCGAGGATGCCGCGGAAAACTGCCGGAAGCGTTCTTCGTTCTCGCGCAGGCGCTCGGCGCCGCGCTTGAGTGCGTCGATGTCCATGACGATCGAGAACACCGCCGTGACCCGGCCCTGCGCATCGAACAAGGGCGCGGCCGCCACGCGCGTCCAGGTCTGCCGGCCATCGTCATGGGTGAACAGGAACTCCATGCCGGGCACCACGGTCTCGCCGCGCTGGGCGCGCGCCGCGGCGTAATCCTCCGGCGCCACGCGCCGACCGTCGGCATGCCAGCTCTGCCATCGCCACTGGTTGCCGGGATCCAGCGAAGGCACGCGATTGGTCGGCAGGTAAGTCCGCAACAGGTCGTTGGACATCACCACCTGGCCCGCAGGATCGACCACCGCCACGCCCACCGGCAGCATCTTGAACGCCAGGCCCAGACGCTGCTCGCTCTCGCGCAGGGCGGCCTCGGCCTGCTTGCGATCATCGATGTCGATGTTCATGCCGACCCATTTGTGGACCGCGCCATCCGCATCCAGCAGCGGCGCCGCGCGCACGTTGGTCCACCGATAGTTGCCATTGGCGGCATGCCAGAGGCGGTACTCCGCATCCACGGGGCGTCGTTGGACCACCGCGTCCGCCCAAATGCGGCTGGCATGGGCGCGATCGTCCGGATGCACCGCCTCAAGCCAGCCCCGCCCTTGCCACTGGCCCAGTGCCTGGCCAGTGTAGTGGCGCCAGCTGGGGCTGTCCGCCACCACATTACCTTGCGCATCGGTTTCCCAGAACGCCTGGGCCATGCCCTCGACCAACGTGCGTGCGCGCAACTCCGCTTCGCGCAATTCCGTGGCGACGCGCTCGCGCTCCACCAATGCCAGATGCGCCTGGGTCGTCTCGACCATCGTCACCAGCACGCCGCCCACCGCGCCAGCGCCATCGGGCAATGGACTGTAGGTGATGGTGAACCACACATCTTCGAGCGGGCCACGCCGTGCCAGCGGGTAGCACTTGTCGGTAAAGGTCAGCGTATGCCCCTGCCAGACCTGGTCATAGATCGGGCCATTGATGTGCCACACCTCCGGCCAGCAGGTCGCCGTGGGTTGGCCCAGGCCCTCGGGATGCTTGTTGCCCATCACCTCGGCATAGCCATCGTTGTAGAGCTGGATCAGGTCCGGCCCCCACAACACGATCATCGGGAAACCATGCGCGAGCATCAGATCCACGGTGGCGCGCAACGGTGCAGGCCATTGTTCCCGCGCACCGAGGCCGGTACGTGCCCAATCATGGGCAGCGATGCGCGCGACCATGCCCTGCGCGGCGCAGGCCACAGCCGCTGCAGGCCCGCCACGGACGTGTTCGTCCAACATGGACTCAGGCGGCATTCGGCGCCGAGGCGATCATCTTGCGAATCACGCCCATCAGCGCATCCAGGCGGTAAGGCTTGGCGCAGCGCGGTGCGGCGGCGTGGCGCGCCGGCACGTTGTCGTCATAACCGGAGGTGAGCAGGAAAGGCACGCCGGCTTCGGCCAGGCGATCGGCCACCGGATACACCAGCTCACCGGCAAGATTGATATCCAGGAGCGCAGCGTCGACCGGATGCCGATCGAGCAGTTCGCCCAGGGTCTGCAGGGTGCCGGCCGGACCAACCACCTCGACACCCAGTTCTTCCAGGTAATCGGTGAGGAACGAAGCGATCGTGTATTCGTCCTCGGCGACGAGGATGCGGGTGCCCCGCAAGTCGACGTCCTTCAAGCCAGCCTGGTTTGCGCCGGTGGTACCCATCTTTCGCCTTGCCCCCTGTACGATCGAACTATCGTATAGGGTCAGGCAGCGCGTGCGAAAGGCGCGCGAAGAGCCGTCGTCGGGCGGCCACTGGCCGGCGCTCGACGCCACCTGCTACCGGCCGGCCGACCTGCGCGCGCGCAGGCCGGTCGGCACCGGCGTGGCAGGTCAGCCCGGCTCGTGCGTTGCCGGATGCGAGGAGCGATGCCGGAACCGGCGCGACACCCACTCGCCCAGATCATCGACCACGGTGAAGGCGGCCGGAATCACGATCAGGCTCAGCAGCGTGGACGTGATCAGGCCACCAATCACCGCAATGGCCATCGGCGCGCGGAAGCTGGAATCACCGGAGAAGCCCAGCGCGATCGGCATCATGCCCGCGCCCATGGCCAGCGTGGTCATGATGATCGGCTGGGCGCGCTTGCGGCAGGCATCGACCAGCGCGTCGTGCTGGCTCAGCCCGTGCTCGTCCTCGGCGATCACCGCGTAGTCCACCAGCAGGATCGAGTTCTTGGTGGCGATGCCGATCAACATCAGCAAGCCGATCAGCGCGGGCAGCGAGAGCATGTTCTGCGTCAGCAGCAAGGCACCGAAGGCACCGCCCGCACTCAGTGGCACCGCGGCCAGGATGGTGACCGGCATCAGCGCATGGTTGAACAGCAACAGCAGCACCATGTAGATGCAGATCAGGCCGGCGGCCATCGCCAGCAGGAAGCCGATGAACAACTCGACGAACACTTCGGCGTCGCCGGTATTGAGGAAGCTCACGCCAGGCGGCAGGTGCTTGACGCTGGGCAGCTTCTGCACCTGCTCCATCACATCGCCCAGCGGCCGGCCGTTGAGCTCGGCGGTGAGGGTCACGTTGCGCTGGCGCTGGTAACGCGAGATCTGCGAAGGACCGCTGCCGAGCTGGATGTCGGCCACGGCGGCCAGCGGCACCGGGCCGTACCGCCCCGGCACGCGCAGTTGCCCGATCAGCGCCGGATTGGCCAGCGTCGATTCGGCAAAGCCGACCCGGATCGGCACCTGTCGATCCGGCAGGTTGAGCTTGGCCAGGCGCTGTTCGTAATCGCCCGCCGTGGCAATGCGCGCGGCTTCGGCGATGTCGGCCGTGGCCACGCCCATGTCCGCGGCACGCGCGGCGTTGGGAATGATCTGGACCTCCGGCCGCAGCAACGAGGCGGTGGAGGTCACGCTGCCCAGGCCGGAGATGCCGCGCAGGTCGCGTTCCAGCGCAATGGCGGCGTCCTGCAGGCGCTGCGGATCATCACCGGACAACACCAGCTGCAACAGGTTGCCCGGCTCGGAACTGACATAGCTCACGCGCACGCCGGGCAGGTTTGCCAGGCGCGCGCGTGCATCGCGTTCCAGCGTGCGCTGGTCGCGCTTGCGCTGGTCGGCCACGCCCCAGTCCAGCACCAGGGTCGCCTTGCGCGCATCGGCCACACCCGTGGTCGAGGGATCGCCCAGGTCGAGCACGCTGCCGACGGCGGTGTAGACCTGCTTGAGTTCCGGCATGTCCTTGAGCAAGGCGCGTGCGCGCTCGGCCACGGCGACGGTGTCCTGCACGCGCGTGCCCGGCGGCAGTTCCAGGCTCAGGTTGCTGCGGCCCAGGTCCGATTGCGGAATGAAGGTGGCGGGGATCAGCGGCACCAGCGCCAGCGAGACGACAAACAAGCCGGTGGCCAGCCACAGCGTGCGGCCGCGATGGCGCAGGGCGGCATCGACCCAGCCCAGGTACCAGCGCATCAGCCGCGAGTCGCCCTTGTCCTCGCCATGCGGCTTGAGTACGTAGGCCGCCATCATCGGCGTGAGCAGGCGCGCCACCAGCAGCGAGAACAACACCGCGGTGGCCGCGGTCCAGCCGAATTCGCGGAAGAACTTGCCGGCGATGCCGGGCATGAAGGCGACCGGCACGAATACCGCGGCCAGGGTCAGCGAGGTGGCGATCACCGCGTTGCCGATCTCCCCCGCCGCCTCGGTCGCCGCCTCCAGCGGTGGCTTGCCCATGCGCAGGTGGCGCACGATGTTCTCGATCTCCACGATCGCATCGTCCACCAAGATGCCCACCACCACCGACAACGCCAGCAGCGTGATCATGTTGAGGGTGAAGCCGAACCAGTACATCACCGCAAAGGTCGGGATGATCGACAGTGGCAAGGCCAGTGCCGAGACCCAGGTCGCGCGCCAGTCGCGCAGGAACAGCCACACCACCAGCAAGGCCAGCAAGGCGCCTTCGTAAAGCATCGTCATCGACGATTCGTAGGAGCGGTGGGTTTCGTCGATGGCGGTGGTGACGAGCCGGAAATCGATGCCCGGGTGCGCCGCCTTCAGATCGGCCAGCGCCTTGTGCACGCCCGCTTCCACTTTCACTTCGCTCGAACCACGGGTGCGCGACATCGAGAAGGCGACCACGTCCTTGCCATCGAGCAGTGCGGCCTCGGTGGGATCGGCAGCGGCATCGGTGATCCTGGCCAGCGTGGACAATCGCGCCGCGCGCCCGTCCGGCAGGCTGATCGAGAAATCGCGCAGCGCCTGCGCATCGTCCACCGTGCCCAGGGTGCGGATGGTCTGCTGCGAACCCTCCAGCTCGACCTTGCCACCGGCACGCTCGACCTGGATCTGCGCCAGCTGCCGCGACACGTCACCGGCGGTGATGCCCAGCGACTGCAAGGCGTGCGGGTCCAGATCCACGCGCACCTGCCGCTGCACGCCACCCACGCGCGTCACCCGGGCCACGCCGGGCACGCCGTACATCGCGCGGGAAACATCGCGATCGACGAACCAGCTGGCCTCGTCCGGGGTCATCTGCGGCGCGACCAGCGCGTAGGTCATCAGCGAGCCGCCGATATCGACCTTGGAGATCACCGGCTCCTGGATGTCCTGCGGCAGGTCGGTACGGATGCGGGTCACCGCATCGCGGGTGTCGTCGAGCGCCGTGGCCAGGTCTGCTTCGAGCTGGAACTCGATGCTGGTCGTGCTGACGCCCTCGCTCACCGTGGACATCACCCGCTTGACGTTGGTGACGGTGGCGACCGAGTCCTCGACCTTGCGCGTGACTTCCGCTTCCAGCTGGCTCGGCGAAGCGCCCGGCTGGGTGACGGTGACGGTGGTCATCGGGAAGGCGATGTCCGGGAAGCGCGCCACCGGCAGCTGGTGGAAACCCCACAGGCCGGCCACGCACAACACGAAGAACACCAGGATGGCAGGCAGCGGGCGCTTGATCGCCCAGGCGGAAATATTCATCGTGCGGCGGCCTGGTTGTTCGTGACCACGCGCACGCGATCACCCTCGCCGAGGAAGCCGGCGCCGTCCACCACCACGCGATCGCCCACCTTCAGCCCTTCGACGATCTCCGTCTGGCCTTCAGCGACCTGCCCGGTGCGCACGCGCAACCGCTGCGCCTGCTGCTTGTCATTGACGGTGAATACATAGCTGTGGCCATCGCGCTGCACGATCGCGGCGCTGGGGATGGTCAAGGCCTGGCCCTGGCCGGTGACGATGCGCCCTTCCACGTAGACGCCCGGCTTGAGCGGGCCCGTGGTGGGCAGATCGGCGTAGATGGTGCCGGTGCGGGTCTGCGAATCCACGCCCGGGCTCACCGCGCGAATGCGGCCGGTGAGCGACTGCCCGGCGTAATCCAGATCGACGGTGTTGCCGACGGCAACCGCCGCGAGCGCGTCTTCCGGCAGCTCGGCGCGCCATTCCAGGCGACCGTCGCGAATCAGGCGCAGCAGCTCGGTACCGCCCGACACCACCTGCCCCGGCTGCACCAAACGCTTGGAGATGATGCCGTTGGCCGGCGCCCGCAGTTCGGCGAAATCACGCTGCAACTTGGCCGAGTCGCGGCGCGCCCGCGCGGTGGCGGTTTGCGCTTCGGCATCGACGCGATTGGCGCGCAACTCATCGAGGCTGCTGGCACTGATCAACTTCTCGGTGGCGAGCTTGGCGCCGCGTTCGTAGTTCAAGCCGGCCAGCTCCTGCCCGGTCTGCGCCTGGCGCAGCGAGGCCTCGGCCTGGGCCAGGTCGCTGTCGAGCGTGCGGTGGTCCAGCTCCAGCAGCACCTGGCCCTGCTTGACCCATTGGCCGACATCGACGTTCAACGCCGTGACGCGCTGCCCGCTCAGCTCGACGCCGAGCTGCATTTCCTCATACGCCGAGACCGGGCCGGAGACCAGCACCGTGCGCGACATCGGCTGGGTTTTCGCGGCAGCCACGCTGACCGCCATGGCGGAAGCCTGGGCGGTATCGGCTTCGGACTTCTTGTCCTCGCCGCCGCAGGCCGAGAGCAGCAACGCGATCAGGACGAGGGACGACCAACGCAAGGAATGGGCACGCATGGAAGGCTCAATAAACAGAGGAGATGGGGTCGCCGGGAGAAGATCGCTGGCGTTGGCGGGCGGCGGCGAGAGGGAATCGGGGTGTGGCAAATCCGGCCAGCGGCGCTAAGGCCCCGTGGCCTGCGGCCCGGCTGAGGCGCCCAACCGCAGCTGCACGCCATCGAGCAGCAGGCCGACGCCTTGCACGAAGCGACGTTCGAGATCGGGTTCGGTCAGGAAATGCCGCGCCTGGAAGCAATAAGGAAAGCGGGCTTCGGCCAGCGCCAGGAATTGCGCTTCCACCGCATCGGTCGCCCCGCCCTGCGCCGGCAAGGATTGCTCCTCGATCACGAAACCGAGCACGTAATAGATGAGGTCCATCGCCGTGGTCGCGGCGAAATCGATCGACGCGCCTGCGGTGGCGAGCGAGGAGATCGTCGCCTCGGCCACGCGCATCACGTTCTCGGTGGCCAGGTAGGTGCCGGCATAGACCCGCGCGCCATCACGATGCGCCTTGAAGGCGTGGCGGAATTCGTGCGCGAGCTGCATCAGCGTGTCGCGCCAGGACTGGCCGGGCGGCAGGTGGCGGGCCACGTCGTGGATCAAGGCATCGGCCATGGCGTCGACCAGGGCCTGCTTGCTCTTGAAGTGCCAGTACAGCGACGGCGCGCGGATGCCCAGCTGGCAGGCCACCTTGCGCAGGCTCACGCCTTCGAGGCCCGCCTCGTCGAGGAGACGAAAGGCGGCTTCGAGGATTTGTGCCTGTCCAATGGCCTTGCGCATGTCCAACCTAACGCCGTTAGTGCGGCGAATCTAACAGCGTTAGGGGGTGTACGACAAGGGCGCGGATCGAAAGCCTCCCCACTTTCGACCGCGCCCCCTCGATGGCCGCGCATCGCCGGCCGCGTTACATCGGATCAGAAGCGCCAGGTCAAACGCGCCAAGCCGCTGTTCGCGCTGTAGTCCTTGCCCACCTCCGGCACGTACATCACCGCGAGGCTGAGGTTCTTCGAGCCGATCAATTCGGCGCCCAGCGAGAACCGGCCGAGCGTGTCCGGGCCTGCGGTGCGCAGGTCGAAGCTGTCGCTCTGCGGCTGGTCGGCGAAGCGCGCGGTGGTGATCCAGTCGCGGTTGCCGCCCATTTCCAGCGCCGCGCTGGCGAACGGACGCAGGGTCATCCCGTCGCCCACCTTGAAGCTGGCCCCCGCCTCCAGGCCGGCAACGCCGATCAATGCGGTATCGGCATTGCCTTCAACCGCGAGGCGGAACGGCGAATCGCCATTTTCGGTGAAGGCCTTGTCGTCCACGCGGATCGCATGGCCTTCCACGAACGGACGCAGGAAGGCGTGATCGCCCATCGCGAAGGTATAGGCCGCACGCACATGCGCACCGGCCTGCCATTGCGTCGGCTTGGCCTTGGCGATGTCGGTGATGCCGGCCACGTCGATGTCGCGCTCGGAGCGGTAGCGGCCCGACGCGGCATCGATGCCACCGGACAGTTCCATGTTGCCGCGGGTGTACAGCAGGCCGACGCCGCCGAGCACGGCATTGCCATCCACCGTCGCGCTGCCATCGGTATCGCGCAGGCGGCTGTCCTCGTAGGCCAGCGAGCCGGTCAACGCCAGGTCCGGCGACAGCTGCAGCTGGCCGCCGCTCTGGTAGGCCGTGGTGTCGGCGCGATAGCCGAGCGCATCGCGGGTCTCATCCTGCTGCGTACCATTGACCAGCACGCGGCCCCACACGCAGTTGTCGGTGCTCTTGGCCTGCAGCGGCGCATTGGAGCAACCGCCGTAGAGGTTCATCGCGAAGTCGCGGCTGCTGTTGTAGCGGAATGCACCGAACGCGCCGAGTGCCTTGCCCGACATCGCGCCCAGGGCCGAGGCGTAGGATGCGCCATCGGTGACGCCGGTCAGGCGGGTGAAGCCCTTGTCCATCGTCGCGCCCCCATCGAACAGCGACTGCAGGTTGTTGGCCACGGCCCGCTGGTTCGCGCCCAGGCCCGAGGCCTGCGCGCCGAACAAGGCACTCGGGGTGACATGCAGTGACTGTCCATCGGTATCGAACTGGTAGTGGTAGAGCTGCGTATCGGCACCGGCGGCCAGGGCCGGGTCCAGGGTCATGTGGCCGCTGGCCGTGGCCAGGGTCAGCGTGCTGTTGCGCATCAGCGTCGGGCGCACTTCGATCTTGCTGGCGATGGTCGCGTCACCGTCCACCGTCATCGCCGGCCCGGATTTGCCGGAGAAATCCGCGGGCAGCACGATCTTGCCGCCCGCTGTGCTGTCGAGATTGCCCTGCACCGCCAGCGGCCCGGCGCGCAGGTCCATCACGCCGTTGTTGGTGACGCCGCAGGCGCCCACGGTGACCTTGTCGCCGGCGTTGAACGTGCCGTTGTTGGTGAAGCAGCCGGTGCCGCCGCCGTTGGTCAGCAGCACGTCGCCGCCCAGGGTGCCGTTGTTGATCACCTGGGTGTCGCCGGCCACGCTGTACACCGCTACCGAGTTGTACTTCGAACCATAGGTGTAAAGCGTGCCGTTGTTGGTGATCGTGTTCACCACCGGGTTGCCCTGGCTATCGTTCTTGCCGGTGCCGCCGTGGTCGATGTAGATGCCGGCCGAGGCGCCATTGGGCGAGGTATCGATCGTCTGTTCGCCGACCAGCACCTTGCCGGTGCTGCCGATGGTGATGTTGATCGGCGAATTGGAGCTGGCATCGCCCATGCTCTGCGCGATGATGCCGGCCGAGCCGGTGTTGGTCGCCCACACCGTGCCGTCGATGGTGGCGTCGATCGCGCCGCCCGTGCCGCTGCCACCGGCCGTGCCCATGTAGATGTTGCTGTCGGTGATGACGCGGCCGCCCCCGCCACCGATGGACTGCAGCAACATCGCCGGCGAGTAGCCGCCCACGGTGCCGACCGAGGCGCCGGCCGCGACCGTGGCGTGGATGTAGCCGCCGTTGCCGCTAGCACTCTTGCTGCCGCTGAAATACACCGGCGCCGAATCGAACGTGCTCTGCCCGGCGATGCCACCGGCGATGCCGCCCCCGCCACCGATCGACTGCGCGATCACGCCAATGGCGTTCTCGCCATAGGTCTGGATCGCATCGCCGACATTGACGAACAAGCCGCTGTTGCCGCTGGTGGGGCTGTTGACGCCATCGTTGTTGACGCTGCCGGTGGTCTTGCCCGCGCCGAAGAAGTCCTGCACGGTGCTGCCGCTGACCGTGCCGCCCAGCTGCACGCCGCCGCCACCGGCGATGGACTGGGCCAGGATGCCGTAGCTGTTGTCGCCCTTGGTGGTGATGGTGCCGCCGGCCTGCGTGGTCACGTTGACCAGGCCGCTGCCACCGGAGCTCTCGCCCGCGCTGCCGCCGAACTTGAACTGCACGTCGTAGTCGCCGCCGTGCGTGCTGGCACTGCCGCCCGCGCCTTCCAGGTCCGAGGCCAGGGTCTTGGCGATGCCGCCACCGCCGGTGATCGATTGCGCGATCACGCCGCTGGCATCGTGTGCGGCGGTGGAGATCGCGCCGCTGCTGGTGATGTTGACCTGGCCCGCATCGAAGCTGCTGCCGCCGTTGCCGCCAACCGACAGCGACAGGGACTTGAACGCGCCATCGTTGGCATCGTCGTCGCCGCTGTTCTTGCTGCTGGACTTCACCGACGAGGCCGAGACACCACCGACGCCGCCGCCACCGGCGATCGACTCGCCGATGATGCCGGCCGCCAATGCCCCCTTGGTGTAGATGGCGCCGCTGTTGTCGACGACCACCTGGCCGCCATAGCCGCCGCCACCGCCCGAGCCACCGACGGAGAGATTGCCGCTGTAGTCATCGGTGGAGGCGGTGCTGGCCGCGCCGCCCTTGCCGCCACCGCCACCGATGGCCTGGGCGAGGATCGCGTCGGAATGATTGCCCATCGTGGCGATCTCGCCAGCATTGGTCACCGAGACCAGCCCGGCCGAGCCGCCACTGCCGCCCGAGGCGCCCAGCGCCACGGACAGCTGGATGCTGGTCGATTCGTTGTCGTCGTCGGTCTCGCCCTTGGATTGCGCCTGGTCGTCGAGTTCGTTGTCGATGTCGTCATCGCCCAGCATCGCGCCCGCAGCGGCTACTTGCGAGGTGCTGTTGGCCAGCAGGCTGCCGGTGAAGTTCACCGCATTGTTGAGGCCGAGATAATTGTTCAGCGCCGCGCTGCCGCCCGCGTCGTACGCCGTATTGAGCGCGCTGATCGCGGTGCCCGCATTACTGCCACCGTTGCCACCGGCCTTGTCGGATTTCTGCGTGCCGATGTTCGAGCCCGCCTTGCCGCCAATACCACCGCCGCCGCCGATCGACTGCGCCACGATGCCGTTGGCGTCCGCGCCGAAGGTCACGATCGTGGACTTGGCATCGTTGAGCACGCTGACGCCGTCGATCTCGTTGCCGTTGCCGTCGATGTGGTACGTGTTGCCGCCATTGCCGCCGTTCGCGCCCATCGTGACCGTGGCGCTGTACTCGCCCTTGGTCGAGCCCGCCGCGCCGCCGCCTGCACCGCCACCGCCGCCAATCGACTGCGCGCCGATACCGAACGCGCCATCGCCCAGGGTGATGATCGATCCGCCGATGTTGCTGGCGCTGGCACCAAAGCCATCACCACCGGATTTACCCGTGCCGCCCATGTTCAACGTGGCGGACAGCTTGTAACTGCCACCCGAGGCATTGGCCTGGCCGTCGCCGCCACCGCCGGCGCCGCCACCGCCACCCACCGACTGCACCAGCATGCCGGCAGCCGATTCGCCGGTGGTCAGGATCACGCCGCCGGTGTTGTTGGCGCTGGCGTTGCCGCCGGCGCCACCGGTGCCGCCACTGCCGCCGAACGACAGCGAGGCGCTGATGTCGAACTCGCCGCCCGTCGCAGTCGCCGCCGACGAGGCATCGCCGCCCGCACCGCCGCCGCCGCCGATGGATTGGGTCAGCATGCCGACCGCGCCTTCGCCGGTCGTGGTGATCAGGCCGCTATTGCCCGCGGTGAGCGTGCCACCATCGCCGGCCTGTCCGCCGGAACCGCCGATCGCCACGGCCAGCGCGATGCTGGTGTCTTCGGCGGCCAGCACCTGCGCCTTGGCGGTGGATGCGCCACCGGCGCCACCGCCGCCGCCGATCGATTGCGCCAGGATGCCGAAGCTGTCCGAGCCTTCGGTGGTGATGCGGCCCTCGTTTTGCGCCGTCGTGCCATCGCAACCGCTGCCGCAGGCATCGCCGCCGCCCTTGCCGTCGCCGCCCAGCGACATCGAAGAGCCGAACCCGGCCGACTTGGTCTTGCTGTACGCAGAACCGCCCTGCCCGCCGCCGCCGCCGACCGACTGCACCAGCAAGCCCGGTGCGTGCGCGCCGTGGGTGAGGACGCGGCTGCCCGCCTGGCTGGTCAGCGACACGGTGTCGCCCGCGCCCCCGCCGCCACCGGTGCCGCCGACGACATAGTTCAGCCCGACGCTGGTGCCGACCGCATCGCCGCCCTTACCGCCACCCCCGCCAATCGATTGCGCGGCCAGGCCATCGGAGCCGAAGCCGAAAGTCTCCACCGTCGATTGCAGCGCCACGTTGACCGTATTGCCATTGACACCATTGCCACCGTCGCCACCGATCGCGAACGCGCCCTTGGACACCGCGCCCGAACCACCGCCACCGCCGATCGACTGCGCCAGGACGCCCGGTGAACCTTCATACAATTGCGGATCGACATAGATGCCGGTGCGCACATTGAGGCCCGTGCCGGTGACCGACACCGAACCTGCAGTGCCGCCGTTGGAGCCCGAGCCGCCGTTCGGGCCGATCACGAATTCCGACGGCACGCCGCCGTCGCCGCCGTTGCCGCCGAGCGATTGCGCCAGCACGCCGGGCGCATACGTGCCATTGGCGGCGATCTGGCCACCGCCGCTGCCGGTGAAGTTCAACGACACGTCGCCGGCGTTGCCGCCAGCGCCCGCATCGCCGCCCGAGCCGCCGCTGTTGCTGCCTTGCCCGCCAGTACCGCCCTGCGAGAGCACGTGCAGCGCGGCGTCGTTGTTGGCCGACTCCTCCATGATGACGTTCGAGGCCACGGTGACGTTGACGTTCTGGCCGTTGCCGCCGCTGCCGCCCGATCCACCCTGGTTGCCATCGCCGTCCGCGGCGGTGCCGCCATTGCCGCCGGCACCGCCCACGCTCTGCACCAGCACGCCTTGCGCGCCATAGAAGCCGTTGTCGGCCGCGTTGCCCGCGTTGAGGAAGCTGGCAGTGACATTGCCGCCGTTGCCGCCGACGCCGTAGGTCGCGTCCGCACCTTGCATGTTGTAGCCGGCACCCCAGTCGCGCCCTCGACCACCGGCGCCGCCCTGGCTGGAAACCACGGCGCTGCGGAAGTTGGCGGTGAAGTGGCCATCGAGCGTGGCGTTGATCGTGCCGCCATCGCCGCCGGGCGCGGCGTCACCATCGGTGCCGCTGTTGTTGCCCTTCGCTGCTGCGCCGCCTTCGCCGCCGAGGGAAATGATCGTCAAGCCGCTGATGCCGATCGAGGTGTCCTCGGCGGTCCCGAGTACGCTGGTGCCTACGGTGACGGTGACATCGCCGCCCCGCCCGCCCTGGCCGCCGGTACCGCCGGTCTTGTCGAAACCGTTGTCGGTGGCGTCCGAGCCCTGCGCACCCGCGCCGCCGACGCTGACCGCATTGACCGGCGAAGACGCGGCTGGCGCGTAGTCGAACAGGTGCGGGTTGTATTCCACGTCGAGGTTGATGCTGCCGGCCGGCCCGCCGGGGCCGCCATTGGAACCGTTCTTGTCGTCGAACACGGGATCGGAACCCGAGCCCGCCGCCGGCGTGCCGGGCGTGCCGCCGGTATTGAGATAGCAGGAGATGTTGCCGTTGCTGTTGTAGAGCTGGCAGCCATCGGCCATCGCCAGGCCGGGCGCGGCGAGCGTGGCCATGCCCAGCGCGGCGACGACGGCGTGGCCGGGCGTCACGGTGAAGGCGATCGCATTGACCAACGCCATCGACAGGGTATGGCGGTGGGGGGCGTTGGTTACGCGAACGGATCGCGTGATCGAGGCGGAGGCCGGCGAGCGCGGGCGAAGCAAGGTGTCGGAGGAATTCATTGGGAGGCTCTGCGATGGGGTGGTGTGCATCGCCAAGCCGACCAGCGATGCGGGTGCGGCAAGACTAGGCAGCGGCCACATCGCCCTCTTGATGCAGGTCAAGCCGCCATCGCCCTGGATGACGCGTGGATAAACAACGCACGCCAAGCGCGATATCGTGGGCATTCCGCCACCTTCGGCTTGCGCCCGGCCATGACCCCGCTGCGCCGCTTCCTGTTCGACACCGTGCGTGACCTGCGCGATGACGCGCGGCGCCTGCGCACGGATGCCGAGCGCGCGCGGCTCAGCCTGGCGACCGTGGCCGCGGTATTGCTGGCGTATGCGGCAGGCGACTGGCTTGCCCTGCACGATCGTTGGTGGGCCGCGCTCAGTGCGTTCGTGGTGGTGCGTGCAGGCTGGGCCTCGACGCTACAGCGCTGTGCCGAACGCCTGGCCGGCACGCTGGCAGGCGCGGGGCTCGGCATCGCGCTCGGCATGCTGCTGGCCACGCTGCCGCGGCAGGCGTTCTGGTTATGGCCGTGCGTGCTGGCGATCAGCGCGGGCGGCGGCCTGTTTGTCGCGTTGCGCTCGGCACGCAGCTATTTCTGGATCCTGGCAGCGGTGACCACGGTGATGGTGCTCGGCGATGCGCGGCTGCATCACGATCTGTTGGCCGTGGCGCAAGCGCGCGTGGCCGATGTCGCCGTGGGGATCGGCGCGGCGATGATCGCGCTGGCCTGCGTCGGGCCGTGGTGGACGCGTGCGGGTGAACTGGCCGTCGCGTCCACGCCGCCTGTGGCGCCCGGGCGGGCCGGCACCTGGCTGGCACTGCATGCCACCCTTGCGGTCGGCGCACTGGCGGCGTTCTACGATCGCCATCCGTTCCCCGACCTGGCGCAGGCACTGGTCTCGGTGGTGGCCGTGTTGCTGGTGCCGTTGACCGACGCCGATGCAGACGCGGCGGGTGAACGCATCAACACGAAAATGCGCCAGCGCATTCTCGGTTGCCTGGGCGCTGCGCTGCTGGCGGCGGTGCTGCTGCCGCTGGTCGGCGGCAGTCTACTGGCGAGCCTGCTGACCCTGGCCGCCGGCGTGTGGCTGGCGGCGCATTGGCAGGCCGGTACCGAATCCACGCGCTACGTCGGCACGCAGTTCGGCGTGGGTTTCATCATGGTCTTCGTGCAGGACGCGGGCAGCGCGATGGACGTGAGCGCCACCGCGCATCGACTGCTCGGCATCTGCATCGGCCTGGGCACGCTGGGCCTGCTGATGCTCGTGCTGGGACGATTTCAGCGACCTCACCCCACCCGGTGAGCGGCGCCGCACGGCCTCACGCGGCCGATGGCAGGTCATCCAGCGCGATGCCGTGCTTGGCTCGTTCCATCTGCGCCTCCGGCACCGGGCCCTGCCGACTGACATCGACCAGCGCCTGGTTGAGCAGTACAAACGGGCGCATCCGTGCTTCGTATCGCGCGAAGGCTTCGGCAGGCTGCTGCACCGAGCGCGCCAGTTCGCGGGCGAGCACAAAGGCGCCGACCAGCGCCAGGCTGGTGCCCTGCCCCGAGAACGGCGAAGCACAACACGCCGCATCGCCGACCAGGACCACGCGCCCGCTGGACCAGCGCGGCAGATGTACCTGGGCCAGTTCGTCGTAATGGAAGCGCGGCGTTTGCGGCAACGTGGCCATCAGCCGCGCCATGTCGCCACCCAGATGCGCGCACTGCGCCAGCGTGTATGCCTGCTGCGCCGCGACGTCGCCACGCGGCGCGGCGGCCGGATCGGAAGCGAAGCCCACGCCTACGCGCAGTTCTGCATTGTCGGTGGTGGGATAGGCCACCCAGCCCAACGTCGCATCGCGATACATCCACTCCCAATGATCCAGGCGCGGCAGGTTCGGCGCGGTAAACAGTGCCATCGCCACGCCGAGTGGTTGCAGGCAGGCATCGCACGGGTCAATGACCAGGCGGCGGACATTGGAGTACACGCCGTCGGCGCCGATCACCAGGTCGAAGCGGCCGTGGGTGCCGTTGCTGAAACGCGCGGTGATGCCCTGGCCATCATCGACCAGGGCCGTGATGCTCTCGCCCAGCCGCAGTTCCGCCCGGGCCGCCAGTGCGTGGCCTAGCAGCGTGCACAGGTCGTCGCGGAAGATCTCGATGTCGCCGCTGTCGAGGCGACCACCGCTGAAGGTGCGGGTTTCATCGCGATGCAGTTCGCGGCCATCGCGATCGAGCAGCGAACTGCCCCGTTGCCGGGTGCGGCGCGCACGCACCAGCGCCTCCAGGCGCATTGCGCGTAGCACTTCCACTGCCGCACCGCGCACATCCACGGCCTGGCCGCCGTTGCGCAGGCTCGCAGCGTGTTCAACAACGGTGGAACGAAAGCCAAAGCGCGACAGCCAGTACGCGGTGGCCAGGCCGGCCACGCCGGCGCCGGAGATCAGGACATGAGGTTTCATCGGTGTTGTCCGCGGGAAGGGAGGCCGCTACCTTGGACATCGCCGCCCTGCGGGCGGTTGATCTGGGTCAAGTGCCGGCGATCAACCGCACAACGCGACAGGCGACGATTCAGCACTGCAGCAAGGGCGAAGCCATCGCTTGCAGGCGAGCGCGCTCGCGCAGTTCCACATCTCGCCCTTCAACCGTCACCAGGCCTTCGGCCTGGAAGCGCCGCAGCAAACGGCTGAGGGTTTCCGGCGCCAGGCGCAGGTAGCTGGCGATCTCCATGCGCGACATCGCCAGCTGGCAGCGCGTGCTGGAAAAACCGCGCGCGCCCAGGCGATCGGCCAGGCCCAGCAGGAACGCAGCCAGCCGCTCTTCTGCCGCGTGGTTTCCGGACAGCTGCGCCGCACGCACGATGTCACGGCTCATCAGCCGGAACAGCTTGTGCTGCAACGTCGGCCGACGTGCCGCCAGCTCGGCGATGGCGCGGAACGGCAGCCGGCACAGCATCACCGTGTCCAGTGCGATGGCGCTGCACGGGTGGCGTTCCTGGTCGATCGCATCCAGGCCGATCATGTCACCGGGCATATGGAATCCCAGCGTATGTTCGCGGCCTTCGCGATCCACCGAGTACGTCTTCACCGTGCCCAGGCGGACCACCGCGATGTACTGGAACTCGTCGCCCTGGCGGAACAGGTGGGTACCGGCATGCGCAGGTGGCGCGTGCTCGATGACGTCGGCCAGCTCGGCCAGGTCGGCGTCGTCCATCGCGCCGGGCAGGCAATCAAACCCGAACGGACAGGCGCGGCACGCTGACACGCGTGCGTGGCGTGGGTGAGGGTCGTGCAGTTCTGAAAAGCGCGTAGCCATCTTGCTTTGTCTCCACCGCTGGGCCCGTCGTGCGGGCATCTGAGGCGAGGCTGTTCGCCCGCCGACCTTCCCCCGTCGTGTTGCAGACAACCGAAGCGTTGATACCGCCAGACCTTCCCAGCGCCGTTGCTGACCGATTCCGCCCATCGGTCTGCTGCTGGACATTCGCGCCCTTGCGCGATCGAGTTTCAATGCGTGGACTCGGGTTCCAAATCTAATATCAGGAACAGCGTTCCGCAACATGGGAAAACGGTAACAGTCTGATTCGTTTGCGTATTCAGCAAACTTGGAGGTGAGCGGTTCAGGTTTGTTTACGATGCAAACGCTTACAGCGACGCCTTGTTGGGCGTCGCCGACATCGTTGTCGTGAATGCGGCCCGCTCGGGCCAGGAGGCGTTAGATCACGCCGCCATCGAGTACGAAGGTCTGCCCGGTGCACAGACGGCTCTCGTCAGCACACAGCCACAGGGCCAGCTCGGCAATATCCCCGGGCTGCAGGTGCCGCTTGAGGCACTGGCGTTCGAGGTAACGCGCGGATTTGCCGGGATCAGCGTCCAGCTTGGCGCGTTGCCGATCGGTGATCACCCAACCCGGTGCGATGGCGTTGACGCGGATGCCGTCCGCACCGAGTTCGCGCGCCAGAGATTTGGTCAGCCCGGCCACGGCGGCCTTCATCGTCGAGTACACGGCGATGCCGGGCAGCGCCATCATCCAGCTGATAGAGCCGAGATTGACGATTACGCCCTGCCCGGCCGCGCGCATCGCCGGGGCCACTGCCTGGGCCAGGAAGAATTGATGCCGCAGGTTCACCGCGACACGGTCGTCCCAGTCGGCGACCGACACCGCGTCCAGGGGCTGGGCCTGATCGTTGCCGGCGTTGTTGATCAGCGCGTACGGCGTGCGGCCACCGAGCAATGTGGCCAGCGCGGCGCGCGTGGCTTCGATATCGCGCAGGTCGCAAGCGGCGAACTGCGGCGCTGCCAACCCGCTTGATTGCACATGGGCAATTGTCGCTGCCGCAGCCTGCGCATCGACATCCAGAAAACAGACCGCACTGCCCTGCGCAGCGAAGGCCTGCACCATCGCCGCGCCAATGCCGCTGGCGCCACCACTCACCACCACGCACCGGCCTTGCAGCGAGGGGTAAAGGGCCATGTCAGCCGCCGTACTCGCCGACCGGCTCGCCGGGCACGTCCACGCGCAGGGCCAGGATGCTGCCGGACAGCGGCGCCACTGCGAGCTGCGTGGCCGAGAGGCGGATGCGCGCGGTGGTGATGTACAGCGTCTTCAAGTCATCGTCGCCGAAAGCGACGTTGGTCGGACGCGGCACGGGTAGCGACACGGTGCGCACCAGGGTGGCGTCCGGCGCATAGCGGCGGATCGACCAACCATCCCACATCGCGCACCACAGGTGGCCCTGCGCATCCATCGCCAGGCCGTCGGGCATGCCGTCGCTCGGCTCGAAGGCCACGAAGGTGCGCTTGTTCGAAGCGGTACCGGTGGCCAGGTCGTAGTCGTATTCGAAGATCGCACGGCGCCCGGAATCGGCGAGGTAGAAGCGGGTGGAGTCCGGGCTCCAGGCCATGCCGTTGCAGATATGGAAGCCGCGCTCGATCTCGCTCAGGCTGCCGTCCGTATCAAGGCGATACAGCACGCCGCGCTCCGGGCTGGCGTCCAGCGCCAGCGTGCCGGCCCACAGCCGGCCCGCCGCGTCACACTTGCCGTCGTTGAAACGCCGCCCGGCCATGTCCGTGGGGCTGGCCAAGGGCAGCATCTCGCCGCTTTGCAGATCCAGGGCACGGAAGCCGCTCTGTGTCGCCGCCACGAAACCGCCGCGCCGACGCGGCACCACCACGCCCACCAATTCACCCAGCGGCGTGGTGCGCGTCTCGCCACTGCCCAGCTGGGTGAGGTTGACCGACGGCGCCAGGATGTCGACCCACAACAGCGAGCGACTGCTACGCAGCCATTGCGGCCCCTCGCCGAGGAAAGCGCCATACGGCACGGCACAGCGCACGTGGCGGTCGGCCGCATGGCTGGGCGTGACCGACGTGCCGATCGACATGAAGGTCTCGCCGACATTGCCGGAGATTCGCCGCGCCGCTTCGATCACATCGCGACCCAGTGCATGCAGGCGCTCGGGCGGCAGGCGGAACGCCGGGCCGCTGATGCTCACCGCGCCAATGGACTCGCCGCGGTGGTCGAGGATCGGTGCCGCCACGCCATTGATGCCCAGCGTCGCCTCTTCCACCGAGATCGCGTAGCCGCGTGCCTTGATCAAATCGAGTTCACGCTGCATCTCGGCCGGGTCGAGAATCGAATTCGGCGTCAGTGCCTTCAGTACATGGCGCTCGCCATGCCGGCGCACTTCTTCCGGGGGTCGATACGCCATCAGGGCCTTGCCGGTCGCACTGGCCATGGCCGGCAAGCGGCTGCCGACCCCGTTGGCCAGGCGCATGCCCTGGATATGGTCGCGCTGGTCGATCAGCAGCACCTCGCCCTCATCGAGCACACCCAGGCGGGTGGTTTCCTGGGCCAGCTCGCGCAACCGCAGCAGCTCCGATTCGGCGGCGCTGCGCAGGTCGAACTCACTCCACACCCGGTGCGCCATCTCGAACAGGCGGATGCCGAGGCGATAGGTCTGCGTGGCCTCGTCCAGGCGGATCAGGCGATAGTCAATCAACGCCTGCAGAATGCGGTGCAGCGTGCTCTTCGGCAGACCGGAGTAGCGGCCCAGCTCGGTAAAGGCCAGCGGCTGCGGCGCATCGGCAATCAGGGTGAGCAGGCTCAGGCCCTTGGACAGGGCTTGCGCGCCGGGAATGGCGAACGGCTTGTCGCCGGAAGCATCTTCCAGGGCAGGCTCGGGACGGGCACGGAGCGCTTTGGCACGGGGCATGTACAAATCCCATGATGTGGACTTCGGTTCCGAGTCTAGGGGCCCCGAGAGCTGGCTGCAAGCGAGGGCTGCGCGCCCGTGCAATGGCGGAACCGCCTCCCATCGCGATCCATCTGGCAAGGCGGCCCGGCAGCGGCGATAGTGCCACCGGGCGCAGCACGCAGCGGTCAACGGGAACGGAACGCGCGCAGCGTCCTGCGGCAAGATCGCGGCGTGCCGGTGCGCGCCCTCCACGAAAGGACGCGCATGCAGACGCGGTATCTGGTGCTGGCGTTGGGAACCTTGGCCGAGGCGCCGGCCTGGGCGCAGCCTGTGCTGCCCACGGATACCGCCGCGGACACGCCGGCCGCGAGCACGCCTGATGCGCGCACCCTCGACACGGTCATCGTCACCGCGCAGCACCGGGCCGAAAACGTGCAGCAGGTGCCATTGGCCATCGCGGTGGTGGACGGCACAACCCTGGCACGCCAGCGCGTGTTCGAGATCGGCGGGTTGCGCCGCTTGATGCCGAGCGCGACGTTCTCCGCCGGCAATGAGCTGCGCAACAGCTCGATCCGCATCCGCGGCATTGGGACCGACGTATTCTCCACCGGCGTGGAGCCGAGCATCGCCACGGTGGTCGATGGTGTGGTGCTGCAACGTCCCGGCGCAGCCTTCAGCGAGTTCTACGACATCGATCGGATCGAAGTATTGCGCGGCCCGCAGGGCACGCTGTTCGGCAAGAACGCCTCGGCCGGCGTGGTCAGCGTGATCACCGCTGCGCCTGACTTCGACCACGTCAGCGGCCATGCCTCGCTGCTGGCGGCCGAGGGCAACGAGCAGCGTGCCGAAGTCGCCGCCTCGGGGCCGCTGGGGCCGCAGGCTGCCTGGCGCCTGGCCGGCTTCACCCATTCGCGCGACGGGGATGTGCGCAACTTGTTTGACGGCACTCGCCTCAATGGCGACGACGCCTGGGGACTGCGCGGCAAGCTGGCCTGGCGCGCGGCCGACGGCGGCGCCGAGATCACCCTGGCCGCCGATTACGCGCGGCTGGACGCCGACTGCTGTGCCCTGCCCTTGATCGTGGCCAGCGACAACCCGCGCGCCGTGGCCACGCAAACCCCGGTAGGCCGGGACAACACCGAAGTCGACAACGACGTCGACCCGTTCGTGCGCCAGAACAACTACGGCGCGGCTCTGACGGCGCGCATCGATCTCGGCACGCACAGCCTGACCAGCATCAGCGCCTGGCGCCGCTTCGACAACGACAGCGACGTCGACCTGGATGACACGCCCGGCCGCTTCATCCTGCACAACCGCAACCAGGAGAGCAGCCGCACGCTGACTCAGGAACTGCGCCTGGCCTCGCCGCTCGGCGGCCGGCTCGATTACGTCCTGGGCGCCTATTGGTTTGACGGCTCGGTCTACAACCGGCTGGATCGACGCGGGCTCAACCTCGCCGGCATCGTCAGCGTCTTCGACGACGGCGTGCTGCTGGCCCGCGTGCCCGGCGACCAGGCGGTGCTGGCCGGGTATTCGCGCGTGGACAGCCGTAGCGCTTCGCTGTTCGCCCATGGCAACTGGCATCTGCGCGAGCGCCTGACCCTGGGCGCCGGACTGCGCTACATCGACGAACGCCAACGGCTCGACTTCGATCGTCCGCAGGCGGCGTATTTCAACGGACTGCTGCAGGCCCCGACCAATCCCGTGCTGGGTCCGGTCACCGGTCATTACGACGACAGCGCCACCATCGGCAAGCTCAGCCTGAGCTACGCGCTGCGGCCGCAGATCAGCACCTACCTGGCCTACAGCACCGGCTACAAGGGCGAAGGCCTGGCCGCAACGCTCGGCCTGAGCGCCGAACAGTTCGCCCGCGGCCCGGCGCCGGCCGAGACCTCGCAACTGCTCGAAGCCGGCTGGAAGAGCGAACTGCTCGACGGCGCGCTGCGCCTGGACGTCACCGCGTTCCGCACCCGCATCGACGACTACCAGGCACAGACCTACGATGCCGCCACCGGCCTGTTCCTGCTTACCAGCGCCGGCGGCGTGGCGATTGACGGGCTCGAAGTGGAGTTCACCGCCCGACCGTACGCCTACCTGTCGTTGAGCGGCGGCATCACCTGGCTCGATGCACGTTTCGACGGCGTGCGTGATGGACCGTGCTACAGCGGCCAGACGCAGGCGCAAGGTTGCACGCCGCTGCCGGGCGGCGCCACTGCGCAGGATCTCGACGGCAAGCCGCTGATGAACGCCCCGCGCTGGCGCAGCGTACTGGGCGTGCGCTACGACGCGCCGCTGACCGCGCGCGTGGACGGTTATGTGCAAGCCGACTGGCGCTGGCAGGACGAAGTCATGTTCGACATCAGCCAGAACCCGCGCATGCGCCAGGGCGCCTATGGCATCACCGACCTGGCTGCCGGCCTGGTATTTGGCGATGGCCGCTACGACCTGGGCGTGTTCGTACGCAATGTATTCGACCAGGCGTACGCCGCGAACATCATGGCGGTGAGCACCGCCGGTGGCGCCAACGCCTACGCGCAGCAGCTGCCGCGCGACTTCCACCGGCAGGCCGGCGTCACCTTCCGGATGGATTTTTGAGCATGCCCGGCACGCACTGCGCCACTTCGCAGGCCCGGCGATGACCTCGCTGGACCTGGCGGTACTGGCTGCCTATCTGCTTGCGATGCTGGCGCTGGGCCTGCGCTATGTGCGTCGCAATCGCCGCGCGCGCGACATGTTTGCCGCCGGCGGACGCTCGCCGTGGTGGGTGTCGGGCCTGAGCGGCTTCATGACCCTGAAATCCGCCGGCACGTTCGTGGTGTGGGGCGGGCTCGCCTATCGCGAAGGGCTGGTCGCGATCGTCCTCAACACCTGCATCGGCATCTCCGGCCTGCTGGTCGGCTGGTGCGTGGCAGGTAGATGGCGGCGACTTGGCGTGACCACGCCAGCCGAGTTCGTGCAGATCCGTTTTGGCGCCAATGCCGTGCAGCTCTACACCTGGGCGATGATGGCCCTGCGCATCGTCTCCACCGGCGTGGCGCTGTACGCCGTGGCGGTGATGCTGGTCGCGCTGGTGCCACTGGCACCGGGGCATGCGCTGCGTGATGCGACAAGCGGCCAGCTCTCACTGACTTTCGCGATTGTGTTGTTCGGCGCGATCATCGTCGTCTATACCGCGGCCGGCGGCCTGTGGGCGGTGCTGATGACCGACGTCATGCAGTTCATTGTGCTGCAGCTGTCGGTGCTGTGCCTGGTGGTGCTGCTGAGCCTGCGGCTGGCCGGCGGCGGCGCCGTGGCCGAGGTGCCGGCCACGTTCTTCTCGCCGTTCTCGGCGCAGTACACGCCGTGGTTCATGGTCGGCTGGGTGGGCGTGCACTTCTTCCTCGTCGGCGCCGAGTGGGCCTTCGCCCAGCGCTATCTCTGCGTGCCTACGCCGCAGGATGCCCGGCGCAGTGCCTGGCTGTTTGGCGCGCTGTACCTGGTCAGTCCCGCACTGTGGCTGGCGCCCTCGTTGCTGTTCCGGCTGCTGGATGCGAAGGCCGATCCCGAACAGGCCTTCATCCTCGCCGCGCAGCAGGTATTGCCCAACGGCCTGCTCGGGATGGCGATGGCGGCGATGTTCGCCGCCACGGCCAGCGCGGTGAGTGGGCAGATCAACGTGTTCGCCGGCGTGCTCACCGAACAGTTCTATCGGCGCCTGTATCGGCCGAAGGCGAGCGAACAGCAAATGCTGCGCGCCGGCCGCGGCTTCGCCGTGCTGATCGGCATCGCCCTGATCGCGGTGGCCTTGTGCGTGCCGCGCATGGGCGGCGCGGAGAAGATCGTGCTCACCGTGACCGGCATGTTGTTCGGCCCGCTGCTGGCGCCGACGATCTGGGGACTGTTGTCCGGCCGCATCGGCAGTGGCGCGGTGTTCGCCTGTGCATTCATCAGTTTCGCGGCTGGGCTGTGTGTTCGCCTGGGCATCGAAGCCGATGGCGCCTTTGCGGGCACCGCCCTGGCCACCTGGATCCAGACCAATCCGCGCCTGACCGACATCGGCGTGGGTGTGGTCCTGCCGGTGCTGATCCTCAGCATCGCGCAATTGAGCGCCCGCGCTGATCGTCCGCAATGGCAGACGCTGCGGCTGCGCATGGCCGAGGAAGCCGGCCGACGCGAAAACCAGACGATGATCGAAGACCACTCGCCGGCGCGCGTGGTCGCCTTGTCATTGGGCACCGCCGGCCTGCTGATGCTCGGGCTGATCGCCTTCAATCCGCACATGCGCGCGCTGCTGCTGGGCCTTGGCATCGTGCTGCTGGGGCTGGCCGTGTGGAGTGGCTGGCGTGCGGCCCGCGCCTTGCTGCGCCTGCGGCCGGCGTCGCCTTCAGGCGACTGAATCGCCGCTGCGCTTGGCCGCCACTGCAAACGCCTGCACTTGATCTGGGTCAAGTGTCCACCGGCGCCTGCCGCCTAACGTGCGCCGCGACGCCACTCCCGACGCATCCGCGAAGGCCGCGTCACCCATCCCAGACCGGAGATCGTGATGAAACGTTTTGCGTTGGAAGTGGCGCTGCTGGCGCTGCTGCCGTGGGGCGCCGCCCGCGCCCAACCCCCCGCTGCCCCGGCGCCCGCGCCGGCCGAAGCCCAGGCCGAATCCATGCCTGCCGCCAACTGGCTGTTCGTGCAGACCGGCACGGCCTTCAGTTCCGACGGCAAGACCCTGACCCTGCGCGGCGTTGGCGCCCAGACGCTGATGTTCAGCGATCGCCCCGAACGCATGACCGGCGACGCGGCCACCGCGAAGTTCGTCGACTACTGGGGCAAGGGCCGCGACGACTTCGAAGTGGACCCGCCCAACGCCACGCTCTCCACGGTGGTCAATGGCAAGCCGACGCTGGCGGTGGTGGAACTGCGCAATCCGCGCCTGAGTGGCGATGCGCTGACCTATGACATCCGCACGCTGTCCGGGAAGGTGCCGGCCGCTGGCCAGCAAGCCAGCCTCTTCATCGACTGGTGGTATGGACCGGCCGGTTATGGCCCGCGTCCGTGGGGCTGGGGCGGTGGTCCGCGCCCGTGGCCGGGCGGACGTTGCTGGCGCGGCCCCTATGGCCACCTGCATTGCCGTCCCTGGTGGGGCTGAGCGCCAGCAAACGACGCGCGCTCAGGCGTGAGCGCGCGTCGCCGCGAGGAAGCCGGTGATCAACAGCACCAGCGCATCCTCCACCTCCTGCGTGGGCGGCGCGTCATCGCGCGCCGCCAACGTTCGCAGCACCCCGGACATCGCATAAGTCAGCACGAAAGCCTGCGCCGGCGTGAGCGTTTGCGCCGGTTGCGCCGGACCCTCCACGCCCTCGCCACTCAGCATCGCGACCAAACGTGTGTACAGCGGCGCCAAACGCCCGCCCGACGTATAGCTCAGCGAATAGGCGATCAGCTGCCGATGCACATGATTGCGTCCGCCATAGGACTGCATCACCGCGCGCACCACCGCGCGCACGCGGCCTCCCGGTACGTCGGGCGCCGACGCCTCCTGCAGCGCGTCTAACACCTTCTCGCCCATCGCCGCCAACTCGCGGCCCATCAACTCGTCCAGCAGGGCCTGCTTGTCGTGGAAGTACTGATACAGCGTGCCGATGCTAACCCCGGCGCGCGCCGCGACCGCGTTGGTGGTCAAGGCGTCCAGGCCGAGTTCGTCGATCAGCTGGATGGCCGCCTCCAACATGAGTTCGACCTTGAATCGGGCCCGCGCCTGCAACGGCTTTCGCCGCGCAGGCGACTGATTTCCATGGACTTTTGCCGACATGAGCGAACTCCGCGAAGGCGAGTTTCAGAAGCTGAGCATGACTCATATTATGCCGATACTTTCCCTGGAGCACGTTCCATGCCCTCCGATGCATTGCCCGCCTCTCCCGGCCCCGCCGGCGCCCCCACGCAGCGCCCCGACCAACGCCTGGCGCACCGCTACCACTTCGACGACCCGGACATGGACCTGTTCTTCATGGCCGCCCTGAGCTGGGGCCCGGCCGGCGGCCTGGACATCGGCCAGGTCTGGCACATCGCCGATGGCATACGCGATGGCGACGCGGACAGCTGGGTCGAGGCCTTCGCTGCCTATGGCGATCGCCAACAACAGCTGGCCACCCAGTGGTCGCACCGCGGCTGGCGCCGATCCGCTGGCGAAGCGCGACTGAAGGCATTCGCCAGCTACCGCTCGGCATGGCAGTTCGCCGAAGCGGGCGGCGCCCGATTCCAGCAACTGTATGCCCAGCACCAGACCGCCTTCGCCACCGCGATGTCCGAACTCGACTTGCCGGCGACCTTCTTTGAAACCCCCTGGCAAGGCGGCCGCCTGCCTGGCGTATTCCTGCGCAACGCACGATCCAACGCCCCGGTGATCCTGGTGATCGGCGGCGCGGACACCGCCATGGAAGACCTGTTCCTGTCGATCGGCCGCGGCCTGTGGGAACGCGGCTACTCGGTGGCGATGGTGGACTTGCCGGGCCAGGGCAATACCGCCTCGCAGGGCCTGCACTGGGCGGTTGAAGCGGAGCGCCCGATCGCCGCCGTGCTCGACACGCTGATCACCACCTTCGGCGCCGTGCCGGGCCGAATCGGCCTGGTCGGCCTGAGCCTGGGCGGCTACTTCGTCACCCGCGCCGCCGCGAGCGAAACGCGGCTAGCCACCGTGGTGGCGAGCACCCCATTCCCGGCGCCAGGCAAACTCTTCGCGCAAAGCGTGCAGGCGGCGCAAGCCGCCAGTCACCCGCCCAGCCTCGCCGCACAGCGCTCGCGACGCTGCATGGCCTGGAAGGCCGGCGTGGACTCTGCCGAAGGATTGCTGGCCCGCTGGCTGCCGGCAGAGGCAGATCCCACGCAGGTGCAACTGCCGTTCCTCTCGGTACTGGGCGCGGGCGACTCCCCGGTATTCGCCGCGCAGGCGCGGCAGTGGCACGAACAGATCCGTTCAACGCGTAAAGACTTTGTGTTCCTCGACGCCGAGAGCGGCGCTGACGGTCACTGCCAGGTCAATGCACGCGTGCGCCTGGTCCAGGAAACGGCGGGCTGGCTGGGAGAAATCTTCGCCGCCTAATGATCGAAGACATCCCCGGAGTAACAGGAGCGCCCGCATACGCGGGCGCTTATGTTCCTGCGGAACGTTGTGAGACCCATGCCCTTGCTTGCCGATCCGCACGCGATGATTTATGGGGGCCAGCGGGGGCCATGCCCCATCGGGGCCTTGTGGCGACAGGGACGTCGCCACAAGAGCCCGCCATGGATGGCAGCTTTTGCGTGCCCCGATGGGGCATGGCCTCCGCTGGCCGCGCGAGAAAAGCAAAGACGCCGCCCATCCGGAGGCGCAGATCCAACACAGCCGAAGCAAAAACGCCCGCGCGGAAAACGCATCAGCCGCCAGCAACGCCACCCCCGTCGACTGCACCGCCTGAACCCTGCTTTCAGGGAAATTCCAACAACGCGCCCTGGCTTGATAAAGGTCAAGAGCCCACACCCGTCGACCGCGCAAAGTACCCCTACCGCGACACCCTCGATGCACGCGGCCCATCACCCAAAGGAATCCACATGCAAGCCACTCACCGCCTCACCGCCGCGCTGCTGTTCGGCGCCGTTCTGGTTGCCGGCGCCGCCCAGGCGCAGCAGCCCACCGTCAACATTGGCGAACGCCACGGCAACCTGCGTGCCGCGCAGGAACACATCGTCCAGGCCTATCAGCTGGTCGGTGACGCGCAAACCGCCAACGACGCACGCCTGGGCGGCCACGCCGGCAAGGCACGGCAGCTGCTGATCCAGGCCGACCAGGAACTGCGCCTGGCAGCGGACGTGGCCAACAACAACGGACGCCCCTGGTAAGACACCTGCAGCAGGCGGCCCCCTCCCCGCCGCCCGCTGCGGGCGCTGCAACAAAGAAAAAGGCGACGCTCTCCCGTCGCCTTTTTCTTTTGCCTGCGTATTGAAGCTGGCCCGCATCTCACCGCATGCCGACCAAATGCGGGCACCTGCCTCAGTGCGACGCCTTGCTCACCTTCTGCGCCGCCGGCTTGGCCGACAGCTCGGCCACGATGCTGCGCGCGACCTCGGCCTCGTCCACGCTGCGGCCAAAATGATCGACATAGCGGCCATTGCGATCGAGCAGGAACAAATAGGTCGAATGATCCATCGTGTACTGCCCGTGCTGCCCGTAGGGCACTTTGCGGTAATAGACGGCGTAGCGATCGGCGATCTGCGCCACCTGCGCCGGCGTGCCGGTGAGCCCGACGAAATCCTTGCCGAACGCACCCACATAGGCCTTCATTCGCGCCGGCGTATCGCGCTCGGGATCGATGCTGACGAAGATCGGCACGGGCGCCGGTGCGCCCGACTGCTGCACGCGGCGGGCGATGCGCTCGATGCGGGCCAGATCGGTCGGGCAAACATCCGGACAGGACGTGAAGCCGAAATACAGCAGCACCGGCCGACCGTGATAGGTCTGGTCGCTGACGGCCTTGCCCTGGCCATCGACCAGATGGAAGGGGCCGCCGATATCGTCGGCGGCACTGGCGTAGGCGATCGGCATGCACAGGCCGATCGCCAGCCAGGCCGAACACAACAAGGAAACACCCGTGCGTGACATCAGTGCGCTCCGCTGTAGCTGAGGGCCAGGCCGACCAGGTTGGACTTCTGCCCGGCCACCGACTGGCTGCCGATCGAGACGCCGACGTTGAGCATGCCGGTGATGTTGTAGGTGCAGCTCAGCTCATTGAGATAGTCATGCCGCCCTGCCCCACTGGCCCACGGGCGGCGTTTGTCGGTACGCGTGGCGCCGATGGCCCAGGGCCCGCGATCGATCGTCAGCGAGGTCGTCAGGTAAGCCGTATCGTTGCCGGCCACGGCGTTCTCGTTGTCCACGTGCGCGTATTCGACGAACGGCACGATATCCACGTAACCGCCGCGCAGCGTGGTCTCGAGATCACCCGTGGACCCCGGCGCCCAGATGTAACGCGCCGATACGACCTGGATGATCTCATCGTCGGCCGGCCCGGTGTCGGGCTGGGCCACACCGGCGCGATTGCGCATGTAGCCGCCTTCCAGCTCCAGGTAGGGCAAGGCGGGAATGGAATCCCAGTCCAGCGTGAACGCATACGAATCCGGATTGCCGGTGTTGGCCGGGCCGCCGTCGCTGCGTTGCGCCCGCCCGCCACTGCGCAGGAAAGGCCGGCTCAGCTCGGTGGTGTCGGCGGTATAGACCGCCACGCCCGGCTGGATCATGCCCACGTGCTGGCCGAAGTAGCGATAGGCGAAGTTGCCACCCAGCACGCCCTGCAGGTCGTAGGCCGAAACGAAATCGTTGGTGTACAGCCCCGGCGCCGCATTGGCCGCGCGACCGAACAGCACCGGCACCTTGCCGATCTGCCACTGGGTATGCGCGGTGAGCTTGTAGTAGTCCAGTTCGTTGATCACCAGGCCAAGGTCGCCGAAGTTGCGCTTCTGCCCCGGATTGGGCGGATTGATCGGGTTCAACTCGGTCGAAAGCCGCACCTGGTCATCCGGGCTGAAGCGCAGGTAGAAGGTGCTGCTGATATCCGGGTAGAAGTCGGTGGTGTTGCGTGGATCGCTGGCGCCGCTGCCTTCGCTGCGGCTGAAGTCGTACTGCATCACCGCGTTGTAGTCCATGCCGACATTCGGATAGCGGCCGCTGTCCGCGTGCGCGGCGCCGCTGGCGGCCGCCGCGCACAGGATGCTCGCCACCATCGCACTCAGGCGTGCGCGGTTCATGGCGAGTCCTCCGCCGGCAGCTGCACGTTGCCGGGCAGCTTGAACTCGCGCCCGGTGTTCTGCAGGTAGGAGCAGGTCTGGTTATCCCCATAGATGCCGCCCACCCGCTCCAGGCGCACGGCCTGGTCGTAGTCTTCGGGGCGCACCACCTGGATGACCTGCATCATGCCGCCGTCCTCGTGTTCGAGGATGTGGCAGTGATAGACGAACTTGCCCAGCATCACCGGGTCGCGGAACGGGATGCGGATCGTGATCGAGCCGCGCGCCGGAATGAACACGTTGTCGCGGTAGCCGGTGAACGGCACCGGCTTGCCATTGATTGAGACGACCTGGAAGTCGGTCTGGTGGATATGGAACTGATGCAGCTCCTGCGACGGATTGAACAGGCGCCACTCTTCCACGTCGCCCAGCTTGACCGTGGTGTTGACCCGGCGCGGATCGAAGCGCTCGCCGTTGATCATGAAGGCGTTGCCATCACTGGCCGAATCCTGGAACGCGAACTGCCGCACCTTGGCCACCGGCGATTGGCTGAAATCTTCCAGCACCGGATACGGGCTGGTGATCTGCCGCATGGCCACCGGTGCGCCGGCAGCGCGCAGCGTCGCCAGCTGTTCGCCGCGATACTGGTCGCCCGCCGCGCCAGTGTTGCCCGACCCCAGCTCGATGGCGTGGTCGCCCGCCGCCGGGCCGACCACCAGCACGCTGAAGCGGGCCGAAGGGCCGATCAACAGCTCGTTGGTCATCAGCTTCTGGTTCACCGTGTTGCCGTCGCGCGACAGGATCTGCATCGACTGGCCGGCGATGCGAATGCGGAAGTACTGGTTGGCCGCGACGTTGATGAAGTGCCACAGCTGGGTCTCGCCCGGTCGAATGTCGATGACCGGGTCGAGCTGGCCGTTGACGGTGCGAATCGACGGCGCGCTGGTGACGATCTCGCTGGCGACCTTGCCGGTGATCGTCTTCTGGAAGTTGCGCAAGACCAGCACGCGTTCCTTGATGCCTTTCAGCTCGGGGAACGGATCGAGCATGCCGTCGACCAGGATCGGCCCGGCGATGCCGGCTGCGACCTGGCGCTCGGAGCCGCCGCGAATATGGCTGTGGTACCAGTACGCGCCGGGGCTGTGGTCCGGCGGCAGCTTGAAGCGATACACGCCGGTAGTGCCGGGATCGGTGGCACGGAAGATGCTGTCGCCCGAGTCCAGCGGCGTCACCGTCATCCCATGGAAATGCAGGTTGGTGCGCTCGTCCATCTGGTTGACCAGGCGTACCTCGACGGTGCCGCCGGGTCGGGTGCGGATCAACGGCGCGTCGTAGTTGCCGTTGATCACCATCGACTGGTAACGCGCGGTGCCGACGTTGACCGGAGCCTGGCTGATCCGCAGCGTGGCGCGAGTGACGCCATTGGCATCAGGCGCGAACTCCGCCGGCCCCTGCAGCGGCGCGCCCGCCGTCACCGGATCGGGCGCAGGTTCGGCGGCCGCGGCTGCCAGCCAGGGGGACAGCGACAGCAGCACGCAGCAAAGCAATCGCCATCGCGCGGCCCGTGCGGGCGCTGGATGCTTGGGGACAGTCATGGCAGTTTCTCGCAAGGAAGACATCAGTGGCCGGCAATCGCCCAGGTGATGAAGCCGGTGGCGATGGCGCTGAGCACCAGGCCGAACAGGAACAGGCCGTCGGCCAGGTGCTCGAGGATCTCGTTGCGCTTGCGCCGGCGCGTGCGTAGCGCCCAGTAGGCGCAAAGGCAGGCGCACAGGTAGATCATCGAATTGACGCTGAGCAGGTCGTCGCCGAGGGTGTCGACGTTGCTCATCACGGTGAGCACGTGCAGCACGCCCACGACCGTCATGCACACGCCCAGCATCACCGCCGAGGTGGTGAGGATGTGGACGCTGATGTCCTCATCGAGGTTGAGCGCCTCCGTGCCGGCGGCGCTGCGGTCCTCGCCTTCGGGCGTGGGCGCGGCGGCGAGGCGGCGGGATCGGGCGTGGGATTTCGGGTCGCGGACGGCACTCATGCGGGTCACGGCAAGGTTTGGGTGGGCGCAAATTACGGTGGCCCCGCGCTTGGGCGCATGACCTAGGTCAAGCCAGGGCCACTTCGCGCCACAGGTCCGGCTTCATCGCGACGAAGCTGAATTGCCGCGGGTGCGAAGATGGGTTCGACCGTGTCCGGCTTGACCCAGGTCAAGCGCCCACGCCGGCCGCCGCGGCATCGTGCCGCGCGACATCGAGACGGAGCGCCCCATGTGGAATGACTTCAGCACCATCTTCCTGCTGGTCTTCACCGGCTTGCTGCCCGTGGTCAACCCACCTGGCTCTGCCTTGATAGTGCTGGGCCTGGTGCCCGAGGCCAGCAGCCCACAGCGCGCCTGGCTGGCGCGCGGCATCGCCCTGAACAGCCTGCTGATGCTGGCCGCGTCGATCGGCGTCGGCGCCTACGTGCTGTCGTTCTTCGGCATCTCCATTCCGGTGCTGCGGCTGGCCGGCGGTGCAGTCATCGCCGCCACCGGCTGGCGACTGCTCAATGCCCCTGCGCAGGTCGACCACCACGTCAGCGCCGGGCTGGCCGAGGCTGAAGCGGGCGTGGATGAAGCCCCGCTGCGTGCCCAGTTGTTCTATCCATTGACCCTGCCGATCACCGTGGGCCCGGGTTCGATTGCCGTAGCGATTGCACTGGGCACCAGTTCACCGCGCGAAGGGCCGCTGCCCATCCACATCATCGCGGCGGCCGCCGCACTGCTGGTGTTGTGCGCGCTGATCTACATCTGCATGCGCTATGCGTGGCAGCTGCGGCGCCTGCTGGGCAACTCCGGCACGCAGGTCGCGCTGCGATTGCTGGCCTTCGTGATCCTGTGCATCGGCGTGCAGATCGGCTGGCTGGGTCTGTCGGAATTACTGGCCGGATTGCCGCGCAGTTGATGGATTCAGCGTGATGTGGCGTGCATCGGGAACGCTGCGAAGGTGCGGGCCAATGCGACGTTGCGTGCGGCGTCTCCGCCGCTGTCCTCAACGCGGCCCTGCCAGACACGCTGGTGGCTCACCGGATCGATCATCTCCAGCGTCCAATGGCGATCACAATGCCCCGCCGGCGCGCAGCGCGCATTGGCCGGATGGGCGATCAGCACGAACGCGGCGCCGGTGCCTTCGCGCCGCCAGCCTTTCGCCGCGAGTCGTGCATCCACGGACGCGCCAAAGCCCATATCGCTCACTGCGCCAGGCGCCGACCACCAGCGATAGGTGCGGCCGTGCGGCGCATCCCCTGCAGGCGCAGGACTGAAATCCAGCGCTGCGGCAGTCGCGCACGCCGCCAGCAACGTGGTGATCCAGGCCGTGGCGACGCCGCGCTTCATGGAGGGCTCCAGGCGTTGAAGAGAGATACCCCATCCCGCCGTGACCGGTGACGAGAACCGGGCGGCGGGAAGTTCCCGGTCGGCGGATCGACCGGCATGGGGCAGGCAAAGTGTCGGCGACCGTGCGCAATACAGCCTTGACCCAGGTCAAGCACGATGCAGTTGCGCTGCATCGTGCAGGCGCCGTCAGCGAAGCAGGCGTTCGGAAAATTCGCCGAAGGCCTCGCGCACGGCAGCGGGATTTTCGATCCAGGGAAAATGCCCGGCATCGGGAATTTCGCGCGCCAGAACGTTCGGAGTCGAGAAAGCAGGCGCAGACCAGGCGCGCTGGCTGACGATATGGTCATCGGCGCCCCACAGGCGCAGTACCGGCATCGCCTGCGGCCACCATTGCGCTTTGTAGACATGGTCGAAATGCTGGTCCGACCATTCGATCGCTTCGCGGTTGTACGGCATCCGCGAGAGCATCGCGCGACCGTCCGCCAGCCCGCGGGGATTGAAGTTCCATTCCGCCGAGGCCACGACCAGTGCGGTCAGGTTTTCCAGGCTGCCGTCCTGCGCGTAAGCCGCCATCGCCGCAGTGAATGCCGGCAGCGGCCGGCGTTCGGTCATGGCCACGTACTCGGCGTGCCAGCTGCAGTCCGGCGCGGTATCGAGCAGCGCCAGACCGCGCAGATGTTTCTCCAAGGCGGGCGTGGAGAGCAGGTACATGCCGCCGGTGGAGTGGCCGACAAAGACCGGGTCGGTCACCGCCTCGGCCGCTTCCAGCAGTACCTGTGGCCAGGCGGCGAAGGGATCAGTGCCGGGTGACGCCAGATTCGCGCCATCCCCCGGCAGGTCGACGAGCCACACCGCGCCAGGCACTTCGAGGCAGGCGGCGAGCGCTTCAAGGCTCTCCGAGCCAATGCCGGGACCACCGGGCAGCAACAGCCAGTTGAGCGCACCGGGCTGGCGATGGTGCAGGCGCATGCGCACGCCACTGCGGGTGTATTGGGTATCCATGCGGGAATCAACAGACGGGAAGACGCGCGCATCATAGACGGGCGCCAGACGGCCCGACTTGATGCAGGTCAAGTCAAAGCGGCGCGCTCATCGGCAGGCGTCATGCACCTTGTTGTCCCAGTAACTGGACAGCGCGAAGTCGCGTTTGAGCCCCGCCGCGGCGTAGGCCGCAGCACGACGCGCCCGCATCGTCTCGCATGACGCGGGCCCGGCGCTGGCTTCGCGCGGCACGCGCGGGGAAGCCCCGCGCCGCCCGGGCTTGCGGCCACGCGATCGCACGGCATGGACATTCCCCCTTGTTGCAGACGGCACGTGCAACGCGCCCGCTTCCGATACCCCGAGGACACTGGCGGGCCCCGCCGCATAGGCGGGCATCGCAGACACACATGACACCAGGCCCGGCAGCAGGCCCCACCACAGATAACGCCTCCACCTTCTTGCATTCACGGCACACCTCCTGGACGCGATCATCTTCGCGTTCATCCGGGTGCCGTCCCAGCGGTGATGCCCGCAGGGACGCGTGAGGAAATGCCGATGACTTGCGCCAGAAAACGCCGCCGATCAGCCCTGTGCCAGCGCGTAGTCCAGCGCGGCGCAGATCGCCGCCACCTGCGCGGCATTGCACTCGGCCGGGGTGGCACTCGCACTGTCGGGGTAAACCTCGGTCGTGGTCGTGTACACCGCGTCGGTGATGCCGGCGCACAGGCCCAGGCGCTTGAGCGGATATTCGATCACCCCCGGCGCCACTACCGGCGAACCGATGATCAACCCGCGTGCATCGGCCGGCGCGATATGGGTGACCGCAGCCACCTTGGCCACCACCGCCTTCTGGAAGTCCAGCTGCGGATTCTCGCTGTCGCCCACCAGGTAGAAGCCATCGGGGATGCCATCGGGCTCGAACGGCTTGCCGTCGCGCGCGGCCAGCGCCGGACGGAACTCGCTCTCGTCGGTGTCGGTGGTCTCGTGCAGGTCGATGTGCAGGCGCACGCGCTGGCGGATCGGCGCCAGCAGGTTCCACAGCGCCGTCGATTCACCCGCCGGACTATCGGCGCGGAAGGAGCGGTTCGGGTCGATCGCATTCGGGTTCCAGCGATGGATGCGCTCGTAGCCCCACGGGCTCACGCATGGCACCACCAGCAGGTTGGCCCGGCCGAGGTACTCGCGGGCACGCTCGCGCAGGAACTGCAACGCGCCATGCACGCCGCTGGTCTCATAACCATGCACGCCGCCGGTCACCACCGCGATCGGCAGCGCCTGGTTCCAGTCGCGGCTGCGCACCGCGTACAGCGCATAGTGTTCCGGGGCATAGTCCAGCTGCCCATAGACGGACACGTCGAATTCCGCCCGCAGCGCGTCGATATCGCCGACCACCTCCTCCTGATAGCTGCGCTGCCAGCGCTGCTGCTCGCGCCATGCCAGTTTTTCGGCCGCGCCCCAGGGCTGGCCGGGCGTGCCGATCGGATAGAAGGCGTTCTGGGTCATCGTGCTGCACCTTGGGGTTTCAGAATCTGCGGGCATGATACGCGGCGCGCCGGTGGGCACGCAGGCGCGTGCAACGCTGATGCTGCTGACCGCCGTGCTGGCCTGGTTTTCGTTTCGTCCGCGCGGCGACTGACTGCTCAGCGGCGCAGATTGACCTTGGCCAGGTCGAGCACCTCGCTGCCGCGGCCATCGAGCACGGCCTTGATCAGGAACAGGCCGAAATCCTTGGCCTGGCCCCACGATGCCTTCGGTGGCATCACCAGTTCCTGGCGTGCGCTCACTACATCCACCAACGCCGGCCCGGGATGTGCCAATGCCGCCTGCAGCGATTCGCGCAACTGCCCGGGGCGCTCCACGCGCCAGCCGGCGATGCCCATCGCGCGGGCCATGGCGGCGAAATCCGGATTGACCAGCTCGCAGCCGGTATCGAGCAGGCCGGCGGCCTTCATCTCCAGCTCGACGAAGCCCAGCGTGCCGTTGTTGAGCACGATCACCTTCACCGGCAATCCCAGCTGTGCGAGCGTGATGAAGTCGCCCATCATCATGCTGAAACCGCCATCGCCCGAGAGCGAGATCACCTGCCGATCCGGATGGCTGGCCTGCGCGCCGATCGCCTGCAGCATCGCGTTGGCCATCGAGCCATGGTTGAAGGAACCGATCAGCCGGCGCTTGCCGTTGAGCTTGAGGTAGCGCGCCGCCCACACCGTGGGCGTGCCGACATCACAGGTGAAGATGGCATCGTCCGTGGCCAGTTCGCTGACCAGGTGACTGAGCTGTTGTGGATGCACCACGTCACCGTCCGGATCGATCCGCGCCAATGCATCCAGGTCCGCGCGCGCTTCGGCGTAATGGGCGCGGGCCGAATCGAGATGGCTGGAATCGGTCTTGGCCTGCAGGTGCGGCAGCAACTGCGGCAAGGCCTGGCGCAGGTCGGCCTGGATGCCCAGGTCCAGCTGTACGCGATTGCCCAGCGATTCGGGATTCAGGTCGATCTGGATGACCTTGGCGTCCTCCGGATAGAACTGCCGGTACGGGAAGTTGGTGCCGAGCAGCAGCAAGGTGTCGCAAGCCTTCATCGCGGCGTAGCCGGAGGAAAAGCCGATCAGGCCGGTCATGCCGACATCGAATGGATTGTCGTGCTCCAGCCACTCCTTGCCCCGAAGCGCGTGGACGATCGGCGCACGCAGCTTCTCGGCCAGCGCGATCACCTCGCCGCGTGCGTTGGCGCAACCCGCGCCGCACAACAGGGTCACCTTGTTCGAAGCATTGAGCAGCGCGGCGGCCTGGCGCAGCGATGCTGGATCGGCGCTGACCACCGGCGCGGCCGGCGCCAGCCACTTCGGCAGCGGCGCCTTCAACGGCTTCAATGCGGTGTCGCCGGAGATCACCACCACGGCGACGCCGCGACGCGCGATCGCGGTGCGCATCGCCCGTTCCAGGATCTGCGGCAGCTGCTCGGGTTGCGATACCAGCTCGACGTAGTGGCTGCACTCCTTGAACAGGCTTTCCGGGTGCGTGGCCTGGAAATAATCAATGCCGATCTCGGTGCTGGGGATGTGCGCGGCGATGGCCAGCACCGGCGCGCCGCTGCGATGGCAATCGAACAGGCCATTGATCATGTGCAGGTTGCCGGGCCCGCAGCTGCCCACGCATACCGCCAGTTCACCGGTGAGTTGCGCCTCGGCCCCGGCCGCGAACGCGCCGGCCTCCTCGTGCCGCATGTGCACCCACTCGATCTTGCCGCGCTCGCGCAGCGCCTCGGTGAACCCGTTCAAGGAATCGCCGACGACGCCGTAGACGCGCGCGACCCCGGCAATCTCCAGCGTCCGGGCCAGATACTGGGCGGCGTTGTCGGTCATGCGAGTTCCTTTGCGACGAGGGGGGACCCTCAGCTTAGGACGAGCGCAGTGAGGCTGGCATCACTCCGTTCCTGCACATTCAGCCAGCCGGGGAACGGCAACGGTTTCCCGCCAGCTGAACGTGGCACGTTTCTGGCATCGGCATGGCGTCTTCCGAAGTCGTCGTGCCCGTATGTACCGCAGTGCCCTCGCTGTCGCCATCTGCTCCGCCCTCGCGCTGACCGCCTGTGGCGGCGGGGGCGGCGGCAGCAACATCAAAGCCGATCCACCGCCGGTGGCCGTCGTGGCCACACCGCCGAAGCCGCGCTACAGCGGCGTGGCGGACAACGTCCGCGTGCCGACCAACCTTGACCTGGCGCAGGCGCAGGGCCTGGATGGCAGCGGCGTCCGGATCGGCCTGATGGACGAGGCGCGCCTGGACTATCGCGCCCTCGACGGCCAGGTCGCCTGGTACCAGGACGTATTGCTCGATCCCACCAGCACCGTGAAGCCGAGTGATGCCCGCAACGGCCACGGCACGGTCGTCGCCGCGGTCATCGCCGGCCTTGCGGTGGACGGGTTCAATGGCGGCGGTGCGCCCGGCGCTGATCTGTACTGGGCGCGCATCTGCGCCGATGGCGCCTGCAATTCCGAAATGTCGCGGGTCGCGGCGAAGGCCCTGGCGCAGCAAGGCGTGCGGATCGTCAATCTGTCCTTTGCTGCCGGCGGCGCCAACGACGCCGAGCGCCGCCAGGCGGCGACGTGGTGGGCCTATGCGTTTGCGCCATTGCTGGATGCCGACGCATTACTGGTGGCCTCGGCAGGCAATGCGCATGAGTCGGAGGCTTCCTACCCGGCTGCGACGCCCGTCTACGCACCGCAGACGGCCGGGCAATTCCTCGCGGTGGCCGCGGTCGAGGTGGATGCCAACGGCCAGCCCAGTGGGCTGGCCAGTTACTCCAATCAATGCGGCGTGGCCGCGCCCTGGTGTCTGGTCGCCCCCGGGACGGTGCAGCTGCTCGATGCGCCGGAAACCACTGCGGTGGTTTCCGGCACCTCGATCGCCGCGCCGATGGTGACGGCCACCGCGGCGCTGGTGGTGCAGGCGTTCCCGTGGATGTCGGCGAACAATCTGCAACAAACCGTGTTGAGCACCGCGACCGATCTCGGCACGCCCGGTGTCGATGCGGTCTACGGCTGGGGCATGGTCAATGCGGCGAAGGCGGTCAACGGGCCGGCCTGGTTCAACGCCAATTTCATCGCCGATGTGCGGGGCAACGCGGTGTTTGCTAACGACATCGGCGGCAGCGGTGGCCTGGTCAAGCGCGGCGATGGCAGCCTGGTGCTGCGGGGCCAATCGCGCTACAGCGGCCTCACCGAGGTGCGTGCGGGCACGCTGGGCGTGCAAGGTGATCTCGCAGGCAGCGTCAGCGTACGCAGCGGCGGCATGCTGCAGGCAATGGGCGGCCGCATCGGTGGCGACTACAGCGCCGATCCGGGCGCGACCACTGCGATTGCACTCGGCAAGCCATTGTCCATTGGCGGCAGCGCTTGGCTCGATGGCACGCTGCTGCTGCAGCCGGCCGCCAACACCTATGTCGTGGCAGCGAGCGAAACCCTGCTGACCGCGACGCAGGTCAGCGGCCGCTTCTCCGATGTCGCACTGGCCAACGGCTTCTTCTATACGCCGAGCCTGAGCTATGCAGGCGATCGCGTGGTCGCCAGCCTGAGCCGCAGCACGATCACGCTGGCTGCGGTGACGGCGAACCTGCCGGCCGTCGTGGTGGATGGCGCGCAGCAAACCGACGCACTGGTGCAGGCGATCGATGCGCAAGTGACGACAGACGGCACCCCGCCCTCGCCCATTCTCGCCAGTGCCACGTCGCTGATGGCCGCCGACGACGCGCAGGTCGCCGCCTCGCTGGCCAGCTTCACCGGCCAGTTGCATGGTGGCGTTCGTGCTGCGGCGGTGTTGACGCGCCTGCAGGCGCTGGATGCCTTGGCCGATCGTCTTCCCGGCCTGGCGGGGGGCGATGCGCCTGCCGTGTGGTGGCAGGTGGGTGCGCTCGATGGCGGCCTGCGTCGCTCCGGCTATGCACGGACCGACTATCGCGATGATGGCACCACGCTGGGTCTCGACCTGCCTTGGGGCGATGGCGTCCTGGGTGCGGCGCTGAGTGCAGATCGCCTGCATGTCGATGTCGGCAGCGACCGAGCCCGCGTGGATCGCGACGGCATCGCCTTCTACGCCCGGCAGCCTCTCGGCCTCGCCTACCTGAGCGCCCAAATCGCCGGATCGCGCTCAAACGTGGCAGGCAATCGTGCCCTGCAAGTCGCCGCCACGGTGGACGAGGTGGCATCGCGCTACCGCGATACCAGCCTCTTGGCACGCCTGGAACTTGGCCTGCAGGCCAGCGACGCATTCATGCCTTTCATCGCCGTCGGCAGCCTGCGCCACCGCCAAGGCGCCTTTACCGAGACCTCGCCGACCGCGATGGGCCTCGACGCGGCAGCCGATGTCGCCGACTGGCACTACGTCGAACTCGGCCAGCGTGCGCACTTGCAGCGCGGACGCTGGACGCTCGATGGCGTGATCGCCTGCCGGCACGGCGCGGGCGACACGCTTGATTTCGATGCTGCGTTCACCGGCCTGCCTGCAGCGCGCTTTATTGTCCACGGCCCGGACTTGCCGGCCGATCTGTGCCGCGCCGACGCCAGTGCCAGCGTGACACTTGGTGAACGCCTGTGGCTGCGCGGCAGCATCGGTGCGCAGCGCGGCAGCGGCCAGGCCGAACAGCATCACGCCGACCTGGCCCTCACCTGGCGCTTCTGATCCGGGGCGACCTTCGGGCCGCATGCGTGGCGCAGGAACGCCACGCTGCAGGCACGCTACTCGAAATCCAGGTCGAACCAGGTCTCGACTACCTCGCCCGGCGACAGGATCTCCGGGCGCAGGTTGAACACATCCGGCGGCCCGCTCTGCGGCTCGAAGCAGGTCGCGTGCGCAGGTTCGTCGTAGTACACCCAGTGATCGCTGTCCGATCGCAGGATGGCGCGCTGGCCGTCGCGCTTGAGCACCACCGGCGTCGCGCACAGGTAGCAGTCGTCCTTCGGCCCGGGCGGCGCGGCCAACGGCAAGGTGGCGATGCCTTCGGCGTCGCGCGGGTAGTACGCGGTCGGGCGGAAATCAAAGTGCGACAACTTGCGGAACCACGGATGCCATCCCATCACCGGCCGCGGCATCGCCTGCGCACCGGCAGTCAGCCGCAGGCGCAAACGCAGGCTGCCCGGGTCCACCGCGATCTCCTGTTCCACGCGCCCGCCGAATGGCCAGTCAGGCCCGTTGCCCAGCTCCAGCGCCAGTTGCAACGCGTGCGGCGTGCGCGAGACCACCTGCCACGGCCGCAGGAAGCCCACGCCATGGATGGCGTGCGCGCCCAGGCTCGGCGGCAGCTGCCAGGTACGGCCGTCCAAGGTGAACTGCCCGCGACGAATGCGACCGGCCCACGGCACCATCGGATACGCGCCCCAGGCAATCGCCTCGGCGCGGCCGTCGTCCGGACCCACCAGCCATTCGCGGCCATCCTGGCGGATCTGCGCCACGCGCCCGCCCGCAGCCGGGGTGACTTCCACTTCCAGCCCGCCGGCCTGCAGCACGATGCGCTCGCCCAGCGGCAGCGCTGTCATTGCAGCGTCAATCATGACCGTACGGATGCAGGGTGGCGATGCGTCCTTCCGCGTCGTGGTGCAGTTCGGCGACCTTGATCGAGCGCAGATGTGTGACGCCGCCAGACAGCAGCGAGTCGTGGTAGTACAGCCACCAGCGGCCGTCGAATTCGACGATGGAGTGATGCGTGGTCCAGCCGACCACCGGGGTGAGGATCTGGCCCTGGTAGGTGAACGGGCCGTACGGATTGTCGGCCGTGGCGTAGCAGATGAAGTGCGTATCGCCGGTCGAATATGAAAGGTAGTAGCGGCCGCCGAAGCGGTGCATCCACGGGCCTTCGAAGTAGCGGCGATCGTGATCGCCCGCCCGCAGCGGCTGGCCGTGCTCATCGAGGATCAGCAGCTCGCGCGGCGCCTCGGCGAATTCCTTCATGTCCTCGCGCAGTCGCGCCATGCGCGCGCCCAACGCCGGCGCGTCGTCGGCCGGTTCCACGTGCGCTTCGTCGTAGTGATTGTCGCGATACTTCTGCAACTGCCCGCCCCAGATGCCGCCGAAGTACAGGTAGTAAGCGCCATCGGTGTCGGCAAATACGGCCGGGTCGATCGAATAACTGCCCTGGATCGGTGCGGGCTCGGCCTTGAACGGACCTTCCGGGCGCTCACCCACCGCCACGCCGATCTGGAAAATGCCGTCGGCGCGCTTGGCCGGAAAGTACAGGTAATAACGGCCGTCACGCTCGGCGGCATCGGGCGCCCACATCTGCCGGTCGGCCCAGGGCACGTCGCGCACGTGCAGCGCCACGCCGCAATCCACGGCTTCGGCGTCGGGATGGTCCTGGCGGAAGACGTGATAGTCCTCCATCGCGAAATGGTCGCCGTTGTCGTTGAAGGCGATGCCACCTTCCACGTCGTGCGAGGGATAGACGTACAGCTTGCCCTCGAAGACATGGGCCGACGGATCGGCCGTGTACATGTGGGTCACGAGCGGCGAGGAAATCGCCTTCGCCGCCAGCGCCTGCAAATCGTCGCTCAAGGGTGCGTCCTTCTGGGGGGATGGGTGGGTCACGGACCGGTCTCCGGGCTCAGGACGAAGACACGCTTGCCAGGGCGCGTCGTTCACCCAGTTCGCGCTCGATGCGCGACTCCATGGATTTGTTGATCTTGTAGAAGAACAGCAGCGCAACGCAGATCAGGAACGGCAAGGACGCGTACAGGCTGATGGCCAGGCGGATGCCGTCGACCGCCGATTGCGGCTGGGTCGGGGCGCCGGCCACGTAGGCGTAATGGGCCAGGATCGCCGCCACCAGCGCACCGCCGATGCTCAGGCCCAGCTTCAACCCGCACAGCATGGCCGAGAAGATGATCGCCGTGGCGCGGCGATGGTTCTTCCATTCCGAGTAATCCGCCACGTCGGCAATCATCGCCCACAGCAACGGGATGGTGATGCCGTAGAAGAAGCCATGCAGGATCTGCGACAGGAACACCAATCCGATGCGGTTGGGCGGATAGACGTAGAACGCGAGCATGAACAGCGTCGACACCAGCAGCGCGACACCGAACACGTCGCGCTTGCCGAAGCGGTCGGCCAGGCGCTTGGAGAAGCCGATGCCGACGATCATGAAGATGATGCCGCCGGCATTGAACAGGCTGAAGGCCGAGGTCGGCGCGTCTTCCGGCCAATGGAAGGCGGTCAGGCCCATTCCGCTGAGCAGCGCATTCAATCCAGCGATCAGGCCGTTGAAGCCGATGTCCTGCAGGAACGACGCCAGCGCCGACTCTTCCAGGTAGTACTTGAAGTAATAGATGTACATGCCCCCCTTCAACGCCAGGGTCACGAACACCAGGATGGTCAAAAGCAGCATCACGCCCCAGGGGCGATTGGCGGCCAGGTCGGTGATGTCCTGGCGGATGCTGGACTTCTGCTCCTGCACCGGCACCACCCGCTCGCGCGTGGTGGCGAACGTGATCAGCAGGAAGATCGTGCCGACCACCGCAAACAGCAGCATTGCGTTGTGGAAACCCTGCACCTTGTCGCCGTTGCCCAGGATCAGCACCAACGGCAGCAGCAACGACTGCACCACCAGCTGGGCGATCATGACCGCGACAAAGCGATAGGCCGACAAGCTGTTGCGCTCGGCCATGTTGCCGGTGAGCACGCCACTGAGCGCGGCGTACGGCAGGTTGTTAGAGGCATAGACCAGCACCAGCAGGGTGTAGGTCGCCATCGCGTAGAACAGCTTGCCCTGCGGCGCCAGATTGGGCGTGCTGAAGGCCAGCAGGGACAAGACGCCAAAGGGCACGGCGGTCCACAGCACCCAGGGCCGGAACTTGCCCCAGCGGGTCTGCGTGCGATCGGCCAGCAACGCGATCATCGGCGTGAACACGAAGGCGCCCAGCAGGCCGACGACGAAGATCATCGTCGCCGCCGTGGCGGCCGGGATGCCGAACACGTCGGTATAGAAGAACGCCAGGAAGGTCACCAGCGTCTGGAAAATCAGGTTCGCCGCCAGGTCGCCCAGGCTGTACCCGACCTTTTCGATGATCGAAAGCCTATCCGTACTTTGGTCTTTCATGTCCGCCGGCGCTTGTAGGGGTTGGCGTGCTGCCTGCTGGCAACGCGCACGCAATCATGGCACGAGCCACGCCGGCGGCAATATGCCGGCGTGGCTCGCGGAGGGCTAACAGCGGTTCAAGGATCAGAACGAACCACGGATACCCAGGGTCACGGTACGGCCCGATTCGTAGTACTTGTCGACCATGCTGTCATAGCCAAAGTAGGACTGGATCGGTTCGTTGGTGAGGTTGAGCACGTTGAGCGTGATCTGCGGCTTGCTCGGCAGGTTCGTCAACGTGTACGACGCCGACAGGTCAAGCTGGCCACGATCGGCGCCGTAGTAGTACGCGAACGGAATGCTGTTCTGGTTCAACGCCGAACCCGCCGCGCCCTGCTGCCAGTTGTACGACAGGCGGATCGAAGCGAAATCGTTCTCCCAATACGCGGTCGTGTTCCACATCTTCGGCGACACGCCGTAGATGTTGCCGGCCAGCGCCGAGGAGTCATGACCCACCGTCGACAGGTCGATCTTCGTGTAATTGGCCATGAAGCCCAGGCCGTTGAACACGAAGTCGAGCGGCTGGACCCAGATCGCTTCCCAGCCACGCACATTGAGCGCGGCGTTGGCGTTGACCTGCTGCGAGACGTTGACCTTGAACACGTCGTAGCCGCCGTTGGCATCGACCTGGCTCTTCTGCACGTCGCTCAGCGCGTCGTACGGCACGCCCAGCTGCGCCAGGCTCATCACCGTGGTGCCGTTGAAGGTGTAACCCTCCACGCGCTTGTTGAAGAACGTCAGGCCGACGAAACCTTCGCCGCCGGTGTACCACTCACCGCCCAGGTCGAAGTTGGTCGAGATGTACGGGGCCAGGTTCGGGTTGCCCTGGCGGGCCGCGTCCGCACCGATGCCGGTGAAGGTGGTGGCCGGCAGCATCGAGCTCGGGTTCGGACGGGTCATCGTCTTCGAGCCGGACATGCGCAGCACCACGTTCTCGGCCACGTCCCACGCCGCGCTGACCGAAGGCAGCCACTGGTTGTAGGAGCTGTCCAGGTTCTGCCACTGGCGCACGCCGCCCAGGGTGACCGGGCCGCTGATGGTCTGGTCGGTGGTGGCGTAACGCACGCCGCCATTGATGCGCAACTCGCGGCCCCACACGTCCGAGGCCGTGTTGAACTCGATGTAGGCGGCCTTGTTCTTCTCGTCGAAGCTGCCGGTCTGTGCGGTGTTGTTGGTCGAGCCACCTTCCGGCGCGTTGTCGCGATACTCAGCGTAGTTGGTGTCCTTCATGAACTTGTCGAAGTCCACGCTGATGAAGCCATCCGGGCCCGGCACCAGGTACTGCGACAGGGCCGAATTCGGCACCTGCGAGAACACGTAGGTCTGCCACGCCGCGCTGTTGTCGAAGCCCTGGATGCGGCGGTAGTTGCTGTCGTAGGCGACACCGACCTTGACGTTGTTCTTGTCGTCGCCCAATTGCAGGTCGGCGCGCAGGTTGGCGGTCTTGGTCAGGCGGTGCTCGTTCTGCACGTTGACGCGGCCGTTGCCGGTCGGGTCGGTGAAGAACCAGCCGGCATCCGGATCATTGAGGTCCAGGCCACCGGCCGTGATCTGCGGAATGCCGCCGTGGTTGCTGTACTGCACGGTGGTGAACGGCGAGTTGACCAGGATCGTGGGCGAGTCGCGACGCATCCAGCTGCGGCTGATGCCGCTCTGCACGTCGAGGCGCACGTTGCCTTCGTCGCCGAAGAAGAACGTGCCGCCCGGGTTGATCTGCCAGTAATCCACGCTCTCGGTGTACGGGCGCGCTTCCAGGAAGAACTGCGCGTTGGTCAGGGTGGCGTCGGTGACCACGCCGTTCCCGTCGACCTTCATGTCCAGCGGGATCATGCCGTTGGCGTTGTTGTTGCGCGCCACCAGGTCGACGTCGATGCGCTCATTGGTACGGCGGGCCTTCGTGTACAGGCCGTCGATCCAGATGCGGGCATTGTCGGTCGGCCGCCATTCCACCGACAGCAGCGCGGCGTCACGATCGCGATCGCCGGACATGTACACCGGGCGCGGCAGGTACGGCACCAGCGCATCGCCGATCTGGCCGGTGCTCAGGCCCGGATTGTGCTGCTGCAGCCAGGCCGCGTTGATCGCCTGGCCCGGGGTCAGGCCGGCGCCGATGGTGGCGGCATTGTTCGGCACCACGTCCGGGATGCGCCAACGGTTCGACGAGGGATTGCGACCGCAATCGGTGCCGCACTGGGCGGCAGTGAGGTTGGGGTCGATCCAGCCACCGCCGCCGCTTTCCCAGCCCTGCACGCCCAGCTTGCCGTGCACCGAGGACAGGCCGCCGAGGATGCCGAAGGTGCCCGCATCATTGGTCCAGCTGCCGATCAGCGAGCCCTGCGGCGCGATGCCGTCGGCGACGCTGTTGTCCGAGCCCTGCAGCGAGTAGGTCAGGTGCGTGCCCGGATTATCGAAGGCGTGCGCGTTGCTCATGTCGACCACGCCGGCGGCGCCGCCTTCCGGCAGGCTCGGCTTGGGCGACTTGTAGACCGTGAGCTTGTTGAAGAACTCGGTCGGGAACAGGTTGAGGTCGACTTCACGGTTCTGGTTGGTCGCGTCCAGGCCGATTGACGCGGTCGCCACCGAATTGCCGTTGATGGTGGTCTTGGTGAAGCTGCTGCCCAGGCCGCGGATGGCGATGTTCAGGCCTTCGCCGTTGACGTCGCGGTTGAGCTGGATGCCCGGGATGCGCTGCAGCGATTCGGAGATGTTGGTATCCGGGAACTTGCCGATGTCCTCGGCGAAGATCGAATCGGTGAAGCCGGTCGAATCACGCTTGGCCTGGGTCGAAAACTCCACGCTGCGGCGGAAGCCCTTGACCGTGACCGCGTCGAGGTCGGTGACCGAACCGCTCGGCTTGGCTGGCTGCGACTGCGCCGCATCGGGCGCGGCCGGCGTTTGCGCCGGCTGTGACTGCGCATAGGCCGATGCGCTGACCATGGTCAACAACGCCGCGCCCAATGCGCGCGACAAGGTGTTCTTCTGTAGCTGTGCTTGCACCGTACTCCCCTCCCGTTTCTGGCGACAAAGTGGGCTTCCCATCGCGGGAACTACCCGATTGGTTTGAATCGTCCGTGGCGATGGAGCCCACCGTCGCAGCGATCTGTGCGGATGGTAGCGCTACCACTTTTCGCAGCGCACGCTGCGGGGCAACATATTTTTCACCGGCGCCCGCTTGTAACCTGGTCAGCCGGATACCGCGGATTCCCGCATGACTTTCGGCATACATGCGGCGCGCACGGCTCCGCTTCCTGTTGCAGCACGGCGGGATTCCGCGGCGTGGTTATGTTAGTGATAGCGCTATCACCAAGGACGCCGGTCCGGATGCACCGGAGGGGATGATGTTCCAAACGCACGATCGCACCGCGGCGCCTGTCCGCAGCCGAGCCAACCGCCCATGAGCGCCTCGTCCACGGGCGCGACACAAGCCGCCGCGGCGAAGCCGGGCCGCTATCGCTGGCGGGTCTGCGCGATGCTGTTGGCGGCCACCACGATCAACTACATCGATCGCCAGGTACTCGGTGTACTCGCCCCGTTCCTGCAGCAGCAGATCGGCTGGAACGAGGTGGAATACGGCTACATCGTCACCGCTTTCCAGGGCGCGTACGCGATCGGCCTGCTGTGCGCAGGCGCGGTGATCGACCGCTTCGGCACGCGCATCGGTTATGCCATCGCCATCGGCGTGTGGAGCGTGGCGGCGATGAGCCATGCACTGGCCACCGGCGTGATTGGCTTTGCCCTGGCGCGATTCGCGCTGGGCCTGGGTGAATCGGGCAACTTCCCGGCGGCGATCAAGACCGTGGCCGAATGGTTCCCGCGCCGCGAACGCGCGCTGGCGGTGGGCATCTTCAATTCCGGCTCCAACATCGGCGCGATCGTGGCGCCGCTGCTGGTCCCGGTGGTCGCGGCCACCCTGGGCTGGCAGGCCGCGTTCCTGTTCACCGGCCTGCTCAGCGGCCTGTGGCTGGTGGTGTGGCTCACCTGGTATCGCACCCCCGAGCAGCAACCCCGGCTGGGCACGGCAGAGCTGGCGCTGATCCGCAGCGACCCAGCGGAGCCGCAGGTGCGCCTGCCGTGGCGGCAGTTGCTGCGCCATCGCCAGGCCTGGGCGTTCATCGCCGCCAAGTTCATGACCGATCCGATCTGGTGGTTCTTCCTGTTCTGGCTGCCCAAGTTCCTGCACGCCAAATACGGCTTGTCCCTGCTCGAACTTGGCCCGCCGCTGATCGTGATCTTCGTCCTGGCCGATGTCGGCAGCATCGCCGGTGGCTGGCTGGCCGGGCGACTGATCCAGCGCGGCTGGAGCACCAATGCCGCACGCAAGGGCGCGATGGCAGTTTGCGGACTGGCGGTGGTGCCGATCGTGTTCACAGCCTTCGCCGACAACGTCTGGATAGCGGTGGCGTTGATCGGCCTTGCCACCGCCGGCCACCAGGGCTGGTCGGCGAACGTGCTGACCTTGCCTTCGGATCTGTTTCCGCGCCCTGCCGTGGCCTCGGTCGTGGGCCTCGGCGGCTTTGCCGGTGCCGTGTCGGGCATGATGATCGCGACCTTCATCGGTTTCCTGCTCCAGGCCACCGGCAGCTACGTGCCGGTATTCCTGATCGCCGGCTCGGCCTATCTGCTGGCGCTGCTGGTCGTGCATCTGCTGGCCCCGCGACTGACCCCGGCCCGCTTCGATCCCGCCGCGCCAACGCCCTGACCTTCCCCTTCCACTCGCATCGCCTTTGCCGCCATGGCCATGAACCTCGCCGCCCACCCCCTGCACCTGCATCCCGACCGCCTGCTGCCCGCCGAGGCCTCGCAGCGCGCCATTGCCCGCCGCCTGTACGCCCAGGTGGCCGACTTGCCGATCATCAGCCCGCACGGCCATACCGATCCGTCCTGGTTCGCCGGTAACGCCGCCTTCGCCAACGCCACCGAACTGTTGCTGGTGCCGGATCACTACGTGTTCCGCATGCTTTACAGCCAGGGCGTGGACCTGGATCGCCTGGGCATTCCGCGCGCCGATGGCACGTGCGCGGCGGTGGATCCTCGCTCGGCGTGGCGGGTATTCGCCGAGCATTTCCACCTGTTCCGTGGCACGCCTTCGTCGATGTGGCTCAACCACGTCTTCCACGAGGTCTTCGGCCTGCGCGTGCGCCTGGATGCGACCACCGCCGACTATTACTACGACCGCATCACCGCCGCGCTGGAAACCCCGGCCTACCGGCCACGCGCCTTGTTCGAGCGCTTCGGCATCGAGGTGATCGCCACGACCGAATCCCCCCTCGACCCCCTCGCCCACCACGCCGCCATCCGTGAAAGTGGCTGGCAGGGCCGCGTGGTGACCGCCTATCGCCCGGACCCGGTGATCGACCCGGAGCACGAACAGTTCCCCGGCGCGCTGCAGCAGTTCGGCGAGATCACCGGCGAAGATGTGTACGACTGGCAAGGCTATCTGCGTGCGCATCGCCAGCGTCGCGATTTCTTCGCTCGCCACGGCGCCACTTCCACCGACCACGGCCACCCGAGCGCCGCCACGGCCAATCTTTCGCCGGACGAGGCGCGCAAGCTGTTCGATATCGTGGTCGCCGGTCGCGCCGATGCGGCGCAGGCCGAACTGTTCCGCGCGCAGATGCTGACCGAAATGGCGCTGATGAGCCTGGACGACGGCCTGGTGATGCAGCTGCATCCGGGCTGCTTCCGCAACCACAACCAGGCCCTGTTCCAGCGCTTTGGTCGTGACAAGGGCGCGGACATGCCGATTCGCACCGAGTACGTGCATGCGCTCAAGCCGCTGCTCGACCGTTGCGGCAACGATCCGCGCTTCAAGCTGATCCTGTTCACCCTGGACGAGAGCAACTACGCGCGCGAACTGGCACCGCTGGCGGGCCATTACCCGAGCCTGTTGCTGGGGCCGGCCTGGTGGTTCCATGACGCGCCCGAAGGCATGTGGCGTTTCCGTGAGCAGACGCTGAGCAGCGGCGGCTTCTACAACACCGTCGGTTTCAACGACGACACTCGCGCCTTCCTGTCGATCCCGGCACGGCATGACGTGGCGCGACGGGTCGACTGCGCGTTCCTGGCCAAGCTGGTGGCCGAACACCGGATGGACGAGGACGAAGCGAACGAAGTCGCGATCGACCTCGCCTACCGGCTGCCGAAGCAGGCCTACAAGCTGTGAAGTGGCTGGCCGCGCTGGTCCTGGCGGCAAGTTGCACCGCTGCCTCGGCGGCGGGCGGGGTGCCGCGCGAGCGCGTGGCCCTCGACACGGGATGGCGTTTCCATGCAGGCGACCCTGCCGGCATGGCAGGCGTGCTCGATTACGACGTGCGCCCGCAGATCACCGATAACGGCGATGGCAAGGACGCCGACAGCAGGCCGCAGCAAGCCAGCGCCGCCGCGGAGGAAGGCCGCCGCCTGCTCAGGCCGTGGATATTGCCGACCGCCAACGCCTTGATCGCCGACCCGGCACGCCGCCATGCGCGCCCGGCAGGCGAGCCGCCTGGCACCGGCGTTGCCTTCGCGCAACTGGATTTCGACGACAGCCGCTGGCAATCGGTCACCCTGCCCCACGACTGGGCCATTGCCGGCCCGTTCCTGGCCGAGGGGCCTTATGGCGGCATGGGTCGCCTGCCGAGCTGGGGCATCGGCTGGTACCGACGCAGCCTCGACATTCCTGCGAGCGATCGCGGCCGGCGTATTGCGTTGGAGATCGACGGTGCGATGTCCTATGCCAGCGTCTGGTGCAATGGAAAGCTGCTGGGCGGCTGGCCGTATGGCTACACCTCCTGGCAGATCGACCTGAGCGAGTGTCTCCACTACGGCGATCGCAACCAGATCGCGATCCGCCTCGACAACCCGCCAGATTCGGCGCGCTGGTATCCCGGCGGCGGCCTGTATCGGCAAGTGTGGCTGCGCAAGACCGCGGCGCTGCACGTCGCCCATGGCGGCGTGCAGATCACCACGCCGGAGGTCTCACCGGAGCGTGCGCAAGTGCAGCTGCAGCTCACCGTGGACAACGACGGCAGCCAGCGCGTCGGGCTGCACGCACAAACCGCGCTGTATCCGCTCGATGCACAGGGCCATGTCGGCGCCGAGGTAGCGACGAGCAGCGAACAGGCCCTCACCATCGCAGCGAACACCCAGGCACGCTTCGATACCGGCATCGTCGTCGCGCATCCGCGCCTGTGGGGCCCGCCGCCGAGCCAGCAGCCACATCGCTACCTCGCCGTGACCACATTGCGCCACGGCGAACGGGTGCTGGATCGCATCGAAACCCCGTTCGGCATTCGTCAGGTCCGCTTCGATCCGGACACCGGGCTGTGGATCAACGGCGAGCATGTGCCGATTCGCGGCGTGAACCAGCACCACGACCTGGGCGCCCTGGGCGCCGCGTTCAACGCCACCGCCGCCGAACGTCAGTTGCGACTGTTGCAGGCGATGGGCGCCAACGCCGTGCGGATGAGCCACAACCCGCCCGCGCCGGAACTGCTGGCGCTGACCGACCGCCTTGGCCTGCTGGTGGTCGACGAGATCTTCGACAACTGGCAGATGAAGAAGACGCCGCTGGATTTCCATCGCGTGTTCGACGACTGGCACGAGCCCGACCTGCGCGCCCTGCTGCGCCGTGATCGCAATCATCCCTCGGTGATCCTGTGGAGCATCGGCAACGAGGTGGGCGAGCAGTACACGGGCGAAGCCGGCGCCGCCATTGCCCGACAGCTGCGTGACATCGTGCGTGAAGAGGATCCCACCCGTGGCGTCACCGCCGCGATGAACTACGCCAAGCCGGATATGGCCTTGCCGGCCGTGCTCGACGTCATCGGCCTGAACTACCAGGGCGAAGGCATCCGCGATACGCCGGAGTTCGCCGGTACCGAGCGCATCCGCACCCCGCCCATGTACGACGCCTTCCATCGCGCCTTCCCGGACAAGCCGATCCTCAGCACTGAAACCGCCTCGACGCTGAGCAGCCGCGGCGTCTACCTGTTCCCGGTGACCGGCGAGACCAGCGCGCCGGTGCGCGATGGACGCGGCGGCGACTCCGTCGCGCACCAGGTCAGTGCCTACGAATTGCATGCGGTGGATTTCGGCGCGAGTCCGGACAAGGTATTCGCCGCACTGGACGCACATCCTTTCGTTGCGGGCGAATTCGTGTGGACCGGCTTCGACTATCTCGGCGAACCGACGCCCTACTACACCTCGCGAAGCGCGTACTCCGGGATCATCGACCTGGCCGGCTTTCCCAAGGATCGCTACTGGCTGTATCAATCGCGCTGGCGCCCGGACCTGCCCATGGCCCACTTGCTGCCGCATTGGACCTGGCCGGGCCGGGAGGGCGAAGTGACGCCCGTGCATGTATTCACCTCCGGCGACGAAGCCGAACTGTTCGTCAACAACGTCTCGCAGGGGCGCAAGCGCAAGGCGCCGGGCGAATCGCGCCTGCGTTGGGACGCAGTGCGCTACCAGCCCGGCGAACTGCGCGTGCAGGCCTGGCGCCATGGCCAGCCCTGGGCGAGCGACAGCGTGCGCGCCGCCGGACCTGCACAACAACTGCGCGCGACGCCCGAGCGCAGCGCCTTGATGGCTGACGGGCGCGATCTCGCCTTTATCGACATCGACGTGCGTGACGCCCATGGCGAGCGCCTGCCGCGAGCGGCCGTGCCGGTGCACGTCCGTGTAGAAGGCGATGCCGAACTGGTGGCGATGGACAACGGCGATCCCACCGACATGACGCCGTTCCCCGCCGCCACCCGCAGTACCTTCAGCGGTCGCCTGCTGGCGATCATCCGCGCACGGCCGGGCGCCCGCGGCACGATTGTCGTGCACGCCGATGCCGACGGCCTCCCTCCTGCCCAAGTCCGACTCAACCTGGTTCCCGGAGCCTCACCATGACCTCAGTCCACCGTCTCCCGCGCCTTGCCACGCTGGCGCTCGCCGCGGCGACGTGCCTCGGCACGACCGCGGCATTCGCCGCGCCGCCCCCCACTACGCTCAAGGACGCCTTCCGCGACGACTTCCTGGTAGGCGCGGCCGTCAACAACGCGATTGTCAGTGGCCGCGACGCACGCTCGCAGGCGCTGGTGATCGCGCAGTTCAATACGATCACCGCCGAGAACGAGCTCAAGCCGGAGAACGTGCATCCGCGTCCGGGCGAGTTCACGTTTGAAAAAGGCGACGCCTTCGCCGACTTTGGCCGTGCGCATGGCATGTTCGTGGTCGGGCACAACCTGCTGTGGCATATCCAGACGCCGGCGTGGATGTTCACCGACGCCAAGGGCAAGCCGAACTCGGCCGACGCGCAGCTGGCGGTATTGCGCGAGCACATCGCCAAGGTGGCGGGGCACTACACCGGACGGGTGCAGGCGTGGGACGTGGCGAACGAGGTTATCGAAGAGGATGGCAGCTATCGGCAGAGCCCGTGGCTGAAGAACGTCGGCGACGGTGACCGATTGTTGACCGAAGCGTTCCGCTACGCGGCGCAATATGCGCCGGATGCGGAGCTGTACTACAACGATTTCAACACCGAGAAGCCGGCCAAGCGTGCGGGCATCGTGCGGTTGGTGAAGACCTTGCAGGCCGCCGGCGTGCGCATCGATGGTGTGGGCATGCAGGGGCACTGGGGGCTGGAGAGTCCGTCGATTGCCGAGATCGAGACCAGCATCGATACGTTTGCGGCGCTCGGGGTGAAGGTGATGATTACCGAGTTGGACATCGATGTGCTGCCGCAGCCGCCGCGCACGGACGGCATGCCGGCCGACCAGCGGCTGGAACTGCCGAAGGACGCGGCGGCGCGGGCGAAGCTCGATCCGTGGCCGGATGGGTTGCCGCCGGAGATGCAGGAGCGCTTGGCGCAGCGTTATGCGGAGTTGTTCGCGCTGTTCAAGCGCAAGCGGGATGTGATCGCGCGGGTGACGTTCTGGAATGTGCACGATGGTGATTCGTGGAAGAACGATTATCCGGTGCGGGGGCGGACCAACTATCCGCTGTTGTTTGATCGCGAGCGTCGGCCTACGAAGGCGTTTGATGCGGTGATGCGGGTGGGATTGGGGGACTAACTCCTTTCGGTGGGTTTCGGCTCTTTGGTTGGGTTTCGGCTCTTCGGTTGGGGTTGGCTCTTCGGTTGGAGTCGGCTCTCGTGGTTCTGCGCGTGGCGTCCGGGGGCGAGACCCCTTATCGGGGGACGCCAAAGGCGTCCATCCATGGACTTGAGCTCATGTGGCGACATTCGTGGCATAGCCCGCTGCGCGGGCTATGCCCCCAAAGTTTGCTACGCAAACTTCGGGCCCCACTTCTGCCTTGCCTATCCCCGCGGCTTTGCCGCGCCCCCTTAACAAAGGGGGCTCTCCTCCAGAAGGAACACTGCGAGGTCGAAGTGGGGAAATGACGCGCCTTG